>ENA-OOZD01000818-OOZD01000818.1-human-gut-metagenome-genome-assembly--contig:-NODE-818-length-13687-cov-1.383729_pt1 | contig 13687 bp, 7 predicted proteins | sample MGYA00241186_ERZ501395 | MGnify/ENA primary metagenome ERZ501395 (study PRJEB25962, sample SAMEA2042730) | human gut metagenome | biome: human gut; feature: human-associated habitat; material: faeces... | reverse complement strand
AACTACTACAGGAGAGATATGGATGACTGCGGGTGAAAATGGTATTTATCGTTTGACTCCTGCTGGAAAGGGAAAACAATATTTGATACAAAAAAAAGGAACTCCAATAATTGATGTATGTGAAGATTATAAAGGTAATATCTATGCGATAAGTATGGGCAATGGACTTTTTAGGTATGACCGCACTCATGATAGTTTTATTCCCATACCTTATAAAGGACAATATAATCTGTTTATCAAAACAATATATCAGAGTTCTCAGGATATACTCTATTTGGGAACAGATGGAGAAGGAATTAAAGTCTATAATAGTAGAACCAACGAGATTACAGATGCTCAATTCAGCAATAGTTGTTTTGATGTTACAAACGCTAAGGTACACTCTCTTCTTAAAGACTATGCAGGCAACTTCTGGCTCGCTATTTATCAAAAAGGAGTGGTGATGATTCCCACTGTGCAAAATGGGTTCAAGTATATAGGATCTAAAGATATGAATAGTAATATAATAGGATCATATTGTGTTACCAGCCTGCTTCGTGATCATAATAATGATTTATGGGTAAGTACTGACAATGACGGCATTTATGTAATCACTCCCGAATTAGAGCAAAAAGAACATTTTGTACATGAAAACACTTCGAGCTCTGTTCCTGCCATTATCATTACGTTGTATGAAGATTCGGAGCACAATCTTTGGTTCGGTTCTTTTACCAACGGCATGGGGAAAATAGACCGTAATACAGGCCGATGTACATATCTTGATAATCTGGTTGATGCTAATGGTAAACATGTACAACGTGTATATGCATTTGCCGAGGATAATAGGAAACGATTATGGATAGCTACAATGGGGGCAGGGTTGTTATGCCACGATTTGAAGAGTGGAAAAACAGAACAGGTTACTCCTCCCGATTCTTACTTGTGGTTAAGTAGCGTATTATATTCCAAAGACAATAAACTTTATATCGGAAGTTATGATGGTCTGATATGTGTTGATTTGAATACAAGTCCATTTAATATTTCCTATATATCGCCTAAAGTCATAGTACATTGCTTGCATCAGGATAAGGAAGGAGTAATTTGGGCGGGTACATCAGAAGGAATATATAACTATTCTCCACAAACCGATAAACTGACGCTTTACACTGCACAAGACGGGCTTCCCAGTGATGTAGTGTATGCTGTTCAAGAAGATAATCAAGGTTTCTTATGGATTAGTACGGATGCCGGTATTTCTCAATTCAATAAGCATAATCATAAATTTATTAACTATTATGTAAGTGATGGATTACAAGGTAATGAGTTCAGTAAAAATGCCTCATTCAAAGATGCTGATGGTACTCTCTGGTTTGGAGGAGTGAATGGGGTTACTTACTTTAATCCGCAAGAAATTACTGATCCTGCAAAAAAATGGAATATTCGTATTACTGATTTCTATATTCATAATACTCCCGTAAGAAAAGGGATGAAATCAGGTAGATATGAAATTATTGATCGGCCGGTATTTGAAGCGCAAAAGTTTCATTTGGCTCATAAGGACAATGCATTCAGCATCGAATTTGCCACTATGGAATTGAATAGTCCCGAACGGCTTATATATATGTATTCCATGAATTATAGTGACTGGGTGGTGCTGCGTAATGATATAAATCGTATTTCATTCAACGATCTTCCTCCTGGTACTTATAATCTTAGAGTACGGGCCGGGGATCATAATATGCTTTCGAATATTAAAGAGATTACAATCCTGATATCTCCGGCATGGTATGCATCGAATTGGGCAAAATTATGTTATGTCATTTTATTGGCATTAGCCATTTATCTGATTCTTATGCAGATTCGTAATCGCTATCAGATCCGTCAACAAATGATTGAACATGCTCGTGTAGAGGAGATTAATGAGGCAAAGCTCCAATTCTTCATCAATATATCTCATGAAATACGCACACCGATGTCTCTTATAATCAGTCCACTACAGAAGCTAATGATGACAGATAGCGATGCTGATCGGCAGAGGTCTTATAGTATCATGTTCCGAAATTCGAAACGTATTCTTGATCTGGTTAACCAATTGATGGATATCCGGAAGATCGATAAAGGACAAATGCTTCTGAAATTTCAAGAGATAGAGATTGTAGAGTTTATCAGAGACCTTCAATCTACTTTTGAATATCAGGTTAATGCAAAACATATCTCTCTCAATTTTCATGTACAGCAGGAAAGGCTTAATGTATGGGTAGATCCTAAGAACTTTGATAAGATCATTCTGAATTTATTGTCAAACGCTTTCAAGTTTACACCCGAGCAAGGGCAAATTGATATATACCTGCGAACGGGAGAAGATATGGAAGCCCCCGTTCCATTGCAGCATTATTTTGAGTTTGTTGTGGCGGACACAGGCATTGGTATTGATGAAAGTGAGATGAATCAAATTTTCGAACGTTTTTATCAGATCAGGAATCATCTGAATAACTCTAACATAGGCACTGGTATTGGGTTGCATTTGGTACATTCATTGGTCAAGTTGCATCATGGAACAATACGGGTTGAAAATAATGAAAATGGTAAAGGTAGTAGGTTTATTGTTCGTTTACCACTTGGAAATAAGCATCTAAATTCGAAAGAAATAGATGAAAATGAGAAGTCTGCTTTATCTCCTTCTAAGGAAATGCTCATTTTGTCTGATACTATAAGTACGGATGAGGAGGTAAAGCTAAAATCAAAAAGCAAGTATAAGGTTTTGATAGTGGATGATGATGAGGAAATCCGTAAATATATTTGTCGGGAACTTGCTCCGGATTTTCATATGATGGAGAGTACTAATGGCAGAGAAGCCTTATCCATAGTATTAAGGCAAACTCCTGATCTGGTTATCAGTGATATTATGATGCAGGAAATGGATGGATTGACTTTGTGTCATAAGATTAAACAAAATGTTAATATTAATCATATACCTGTCATATTGCTGACTGCGAAAACACGTGAAGAAGATAATATGGAAGGACTGGATATGGGAGCTGATGCCTATATTATCAAGCCATTCAATATTGATATTCTAAGAAAGACGGTTATAAATATAGTGAAAGGGAGGGAGATGTTGCGTAATTGTTTTGGTGGGAGCCAGAAACAAGAGGTTAAGAATCAGATGGTTGATATGCAATCTACAGACAATAAACTATTAGATAAGGTAATGAATATTATCAACCGAAATATTAGCAATCCGGAACTTACGGTAGAAATGATAGCTAAAGAAATTGGGATCAGCCGTGTGCATCTACATCGTAAATTGAAAGAATTGACCAATCAAAGTACACGTGATTTAATACGTAATGTAAGATTGAAACAAGCTGCTAATTTGTTGATTTATAAACGCTATAGTGTAACAGAGGTTGCTTCATTGACTGGCTTTTCCAGTATTACTCTTTTCTCCAGGTCTTTCAAAGAATTATACGGAATGACACCCAGTGAATATATAGGGAAACATTCAAACGAGGTTGGGGAGCATAGAGAGCTATAAAAAGAATGTGTTACTTATTAGAGCAGTATTTCTTTCAATCGAATGGTTGCTTTCTGCAATTGCGCATCCACTGTTTTTGTACTGATACCCAATTCTTCTGCAATTGCGCATCCACTGTTTTTGTACTGATACCCAATTCTTCTGCTACTTGTGCATAGGTTTGTTTTTCTTCGCGGATGCGGATGAAGACTTCACGGCAACGTTCCGGTAGCCGGTCGAGAGCTTTTACATAGCGGGAAAAAAGCTCCTCGCTGATCAGAGTATCTTCAGGTGATACTGCTTGATCGGAGTGTTCATGTAGGGTTTCTGTTGATAGGGTGGGGCGGCGCTCCTCTTTTTCTATATAGTTGAGAGAGGCATTCTTTACGAGTATGAAACAGTAATCTTCGATATTGGTAATTTCTAATAATTGCTTACGGTGTTCCCAGAGTTTCATGAAAACATCGAGCACAATCTCTTGCGACCATTCTTCGTGGTGAGTGTAGTAATAAGCAATACGGAACAGACGGTCATACGTCATATCATAAAAATCCCGGAAAGCAGTTTGCGAATCCTGCTCGCTCATTTTCCGTAGATACCTTCTGACTTCCTGTTCTGTCATATTGTCGTTTCATGTAATCAGCGGACAAAGGTAAGAGTTTCAAATTAAATATCCTATTTTGTGTGCTTCTTGTCTTTCTAAAATGTTGATTAAAAGATGGAGTTCTAGCAGAACTTGATAGATTGGTTAAAGTGTACTAATCAATGATATTAGCAAATATTTGCTTCTACCGTAGCTGTTGTTTTCATGATACTTCTGTTACTTTTTCAGGAATATAGATTTTTATTATCTTTTCAAACTTTGAGCTATATATTTATTTGAAGTGTAGATGAAGAATGACATTAATCTTTCTTTCGTAAATGTGTTTTGATCATATCCTCTGAAAGCATAGTCGTTTATTCATGTTCCACAGCTGCAAATTTAAGTAATATTCTATAAAATCAAAGCAAAATACAAAATAAAATCTAAAATACTTGCAAATACATATTGTTTGAATATGTATTTGATTAAGTGTTTATATTACATTTATATCTATTTTTGATCAATGAAATAGTGGTTATATGATTGCTTTAAAAAGCAAAATGATAGAAATATGCTTTGTTTTAGTGAATAATAAAGATTCTTTTGTTGTTAATAACATAAAAATAGCACCGCTTTATAGAAAAAGACATTAATGTTAACATAAAAGCAAATGTAAACTATGAGTTTGTTTTTTAGATATAATCTCATTGATTACATTCAAATGAAATTTTTCATAACGAACAAGCTATTTTGAATAATAAAAAATAACTGTTGAGAATTTGCTTTTCATAAGTTCTGCTAGAACATGGTAGATTCTAGTATTAACACATATATTTAAGAGAGCTTATGGAGAAAAAAATTGTTTTATCATTAGCCTGCCTACTTATTGGAATTGGCTTGGCGATTGCGCAAACTCCAAAAACAGTGACGGGACTAGTCATTTTTGAAGAAGACAATCAGCCTATTGTAGGTGCATCTGTTTTGATTAAAGGTACAAACCAGGGGGCGGTAACAGATCTCGATGGTAAGTTTACACTTACTAATGTGCCGGGTACGGCAAAAATACTGAGAATAACTTACGTCGGCATGCAGACGATAGAGGTGAATATAAAAAGCGGGACGATGAAAATCGTGATGAAACCGGATGCTGAAGTTTTGGAAGAAGTAGTGGTTACCGGTATGACAAAGATGGATAAACGACTTTTTACAGGTGCTGCGACCAAATTGTCCAGTGAAGATGTGAAATTGGATGGTTTGGCAGATATTAGCCGTTCGTTGGAGGGACGTGCGGCAGGTGTATCTGTACAAAATGTTTCCGGAACTTTCGGTACAGCTCCTAAAATACGTGTTCGTGGTGCTACATCTATTTATGGTAGTTCTAAACCGTTGTGGGTAGTTGATGGTATCATAATGGAAGATGTTACGGAAGTAAGTGCCGATGAGTTGTCTTCTGGTGACGCCGTTACATTGATTAGTTCTGCCATTGCAGGTCTGAATGCAAATGATATTGAGAGTTTCCAAATTTTGAAGGATGGATCTGCGACTTCTATTTATGGTGCACGTGCCATGGCAGGTGTGATTGTAGTTACTACCAAGAAAGGGCAGGCCGGAAAAAGTCATATTTCCTATACCGGTGAATTTACCATGCGTATGACTCCGAGATATGCTGACTTCAATATTATGAATTCACAGGAACAGATGGGAGTTTACAAAGAGATGAAGGAGAAAGGCTGGTTAAATTTCTCGGATACTTATCGTGCTGCCCAAAGTGGTGTCTATGGTAAGATGTATCAGTTGATGAATACTTATAATCCGGTGACCGGTACATTTGCCTTGGAACACACAGACACTGCAATGAATGATTATTTGCAGGAGGCTGAGTACAGAAATACAGATTGGTTTGATGCACTATTCAGTAATTCTGTGATGCATAATCATTCTGTCAGTCTTTCATCCGGTACGGAAAAAGCTTCTTTCTATGCCTCTTTAAGTGCTATGGCCGATCCGGGATGGTATAAAGATAGTGAGGTAAACAGATATACGGCTAATCTGAATGCTACATATAATATTTCAAAACAGCTATCCATTAATCTTATATCTTCGGCAGCCTATAGGAAACAAAAGGCTCCTGGTACTTTGAGCCAAAGTGTGGATCCTGTATATGGTGAAGTGAAGCGTGACTTTGATATTAACCCGTATTCGTATGCGTTGAACACTTCCCGTGCATTGGATTCGAAGACAATGTATACCCGTAATTATGCTGATTTCAATATCCTTCATGAATTGGATAATAACTATATGAATCTGGATGTGGCAGATTTAAAGTTCCAGGGGGAGTTGAAATGGAAACCTATTACAGGGTTGGAATTTTCAGCATTGGGAGCTGTGAAGTATTCTGCAACTTCACAAGAACACCTCATTACGGATGATTCTAACCAGGCTATGGCTTATCGTGCTATGCCTGATGCTACGGTACGTGATCGTAACCCCTTCTTGTATACTGATCCGGATAACCCATATGCATTACCTATTAGCGTATTGCCTCAAGGAGGTATTTATCAACGTACAAACTATAAGATGCTGGGATATGACTTCCGCGCTACTGGAAGTTGGAATCATGTATTTGCCGAAAAACATATTGTGAATCTTTTTGCCGGTATGGAGACAAACTCTTCCGATCGTAATAAGACTTACTTTAATGGTTGGGGTATGCAATATACGCAGGGCGAAATTCCGTTCTATACTTATCAGTTCTTTAAAAAGAGCATAGAAGAGGGTACTGACTATTATTCATTGACTAATACCCGTTCCAGATCAGCAGCTTTCTTTGCAAACGCTACTTATTCTTATCAGGGTAAATATACGGTGAATGGTACTTATCGTTATGAGGGTACTAACCGTTTAGGCAAGAGTCGTAGTGCACGCTGGTTACCCACATGGAATATATCAGCAGCATGGAATATGCACGAGGAGGAATTCTTTGAGTCATTGAAACCGGCTTTGGCACACTTTGCTTTGAAGGCTTCTTATTCTTTGACCGGAGACCCGGGGCCGAATACGGTTACTAACTCTACCATGGTATTAAAGAGTTATAAACCTTATCGTCCGTTTGCCAACATTCAGGAAAGTGGTCTAAAGATTATAGATTTGGCAAATGACGACCTGACTTATGAGAAGAAACATGAGTTGAATATCGGTGCAGATATGGGATTCCTGGACAATCGCATCAACTTTGCTATTGACTGGTATAAACGTGATAACTATGATTTGATTGGTGTGATACAGACTCCCGGTGTCGGAGGACAAATTCGTAAACTGGCTAATGTGGCTACCATGAAATCACATGGTGTTGAATTTACGCTTTCTACACGAAATATTCAAACGAAAGACTTTGGATGGACTACGGATTTTATCTTCTCTCAGGCAAAAAATGAAGTTACAGACCTGGAATCGGATGCAGAAGTTATTGACGTGGTTTCCGGTACTGGATTTGCACTTAAAGGTTATCCGGTACGTGGGTTATTCTCGTATCAGTTTAAGGGATTGAATGAAGATGGTTTACCTACTTTTATTGATCAGGATGGAAACTTGACGAGTGATGGTAATGATATTGATTTTCAAAGTCAGAAACTGGATTATCTGAAATATGAAGGTCCGACTGATCCTACTATTACCGGTAGCTTCGGAAATATATTCCGTTACAAAGGGTTTAAACTGAATGTATTTATCACTTACTCATTCGGTAATGTTATTCGCCTGGATCCTGTATTCAGTAACGAATATACGGATCTGACTTCTATGCCGAAAGAGTTTAAAAATCGTTGGGTACTGGCAGGTGAAGAGAGTATAACCACAATACCAACGATTGTAACGAAGCGACAGAGCGATACTGATAATCACTTAAAAACTCTTTATAACGCATACAATTATTCTACGGAACGTATAGCTAAAGGGGATTTTATTCGTATGAAAGAAATATCAGTTTCTTATGATTTCCCGAAGAAGTGGTTAGAGAAAATATTTATTAATGATCTTTCTTTAAAGTTGCAAGCTACTAACTTGTTCCTGATCTATTCGGATGATAAACTGAACGGACAAGATCCTGAGTTCTTCCGTTCCGGTGGTGTAGCAGCTCCTGTACCTAAGCAGTTTACATTGACTTTGAGACTTGGTATTTAAAACATTAAAAGCTAATTAGATTATGGAAAAGAAATATATATATTATCCATTTATGGTATTGGCGATGACTGTAGCATTGTCATCCTGTGACGACTTTTTGGATGAAATGCCGGATAACCGTACAGAACTGGATACGGAAGCCAAAATAACCAGCATGCTGGTATCTGCTTATCCTGAAACTAACTATGCATTGCTGGCTGAGATGTCATCTGATAATGCGGATGATAATGGTGGCACCTGGACTGCGTATAACAAGTTGCAGGAAGAAGCCGCTACCTGGAAGGATGCGACATATAAGGAAGAAGACAGCCCATATTCTTTGTGGAATGATTGCTATAAGGCGATTGCAGCAGCTAATGCAGCTCTGGATGCTATTAATACTATGGGAAATCCGTCATCTTTGGATCCTCAGAGGGGAGAAGCATTGTTATGCCGTGCCTACAACCACTTTGTTCTGGTCAATATTTTTAGTAAGGCGTATAGTCCGAAAACCAGCACTACGGATTTAGGCATTCCATATATGACTCATTTAGAAACTACCGTGTCTCCTGAATATACTCGCGGAACTGTAGCGGAAGTCTATGAAAAAATTGCAGCTGATATAGAAGCCGGACTACCTTTATTGAATGATGCTATTTATTCTGTTCCTAAATATCATTTTAATAAAAAAGCCGGATATGCTTTCGCAACACGTTTTTATCTTTATTATGTAAAGGATGATAAATCAAACTATGATAAGGCCATTCAGTATGCAACGGTGGTTCTGACAGAAAATCCGACGGCAATGTTGCGGGACTGGGCTACTGTCGGAGCACTGAGTCCTAATAACTCTATCCGTGCCACTGCATTTATCAATGTAAGCGAGAAGGCTAATCTGTTATTATATTCAACGAGTTCTTCATGGGGAAGAATTCACGGACCTTATGGGTTAGGAGAAAAATATACTCATAATGATATGATAGCCAATAAGGAGACTTGTAAGACAATCTCTATCTGGGGTGGTTATTCCATGCTTTATTTCAGCATACCGTCTTATCAGGGACTTCCCAAAGTTATAATGGGAAAGATGGCTGAATATTTTGAAATAACAGATCCTGTGAATGATATCGGTAATGCTCATGTGATGTTTCCAGCTTTCACAACTGATGAGGTAATTCTGAATCGTGCTGAAGCCTACACAATGAAAAAAGACTATACGAAAGCAGCAGCAGATTTGGATACATGGATACATGCTTTCACTAAATCCACGAATACTGTAACGGTAGAGTCTGTCAATGCATTGTATGGAGAATATTCAGAAGCAACCGGTACGGGTATGAAATTTTATACTCCGAAAGCTCCTACTCCTAAAAAGGCGCTGCATCCTGATTTTACGGTAGAATCGGGTACACAAGAAAACCTTATTCATGCAATTTTGCATGTACGCCGTATATTGACCTTGCATGAAGGCTTGCGTTGGTTTGATATTAAGAGATATGGTTTGGAAATTTATCGTCGTACTGTATATAACAATGAAATTACTGTGAACGATGAATTGAAAGCGGATGATTCACGTCGGGCTATTCAGTTACCGCAAAGCGTAATAACAGCAGGATTGGAAGCTAATCCGCGTAATTAATCGGTTAATTTTAAAAAGAAAAATTATGAAGAAATATTTATATATATTAGGCATAGCGGCTTCATTGCTGAACTTTACAAGTTGTAGCGAAGATGATCTGGACCCTAAGAGCATTTTTGAAGATCAGCCGACAAGTGAACAAAATGATTTTGATAAATGGATCCTCGCTAACTATACAATGCCTTATAATATCGCATTGAAATATCATATGGAGGATATTGAATCTAATCATGATTATACTCTGGCTCCTGCTGATTATGATAAATCGGTGAAGTTGGCGCATATCGTGAAGTATGCATGGTTGGAAACCTATGATGAAGTGGCGGGTATCGACTTTACGCGTCAGTATGTGCCCAAAGTTCTTCATTTGGTAGGTTCCGCTGCCTACGAGGACAATGGAACGATGGTACTTGGTACTGCGGAAGGTGGGTTAAAGGTTACTTTATATCTTGTAAACAATCTGAAGATAGATGCAGATTTTCTGAATGAGTACTATTTTAAGACCATGCATCATGAGTTTGCCCATATCCTTCACCAGACAAAGAGTTATGATCCAGATTATGACCGTATTTCCGAGGGGCTTTATGTGAGTGGTGACTGGTATCTGGAGTCTGATGAAGATGCGTTGGCAAGTGGTTTCATTTCTCCTTATGCAATGAGCGAACCTCGTGAAGATATTGCGGAAGTTACTTCTATTTATATCACAAATACGGCTGAGTATTGGGCGAAACAGATGGAAGCAGCCGGAACCAAAGGTGCTGAAATCATCAATCAGAAATTGACGATTGTAAAGAATTACATGCAAACAGCATGGAATATTGATATGGACGAACTCCGTGACGTTGTTCAGCGTCGTATGAGTGATGTTGTGACCGGAGAAATTGATTTGGAAACACTTAAATAAATATGAGAAATGATGAAAAAAATATATTATATTCTATTTTTATTGCTCGCCGGATTCTGCTTCAACTCATGTGTAAGTGAAGAAGAGGACTTATTTGATAAGTCGGCAGCTGAAAGGATGAATGAAGCTTTGACTAAATATAAAGCTATTCTTCAGGATGATCCGCAGGGTTGGGTAATGGAGTTCTATCCGAGCGACCGTTCGATGGGTGGATATACTTATACTGCAAAGTTCGATAATGGTAAGGTTGATATGACTTCGGAATTATCTTTAAATTCCAGCAGCGGTGATAAATGGCCGGCTGGTACGGTAGTGACTTCGTATTACCGGGTTATCTCCGAACAAAGTGCACTTCTTACATTCGATACTTACAATTTGTTGTTCCATTTCTTTTCAGAACCAAGAGGGTCCAGTGATGTTGACGGATATGCCAGCGACTATGAGTTTGTGTTTATGGAAGTGAGTGAAGACCGCATTGTACTAAAAGGAAAGAAATATGGCAATAAGATGGTCATGACTAAACTGACTGAGAGTGCTGGTAGCTATATGCAAAAGGTACTGGATATGCAGGAAAAAATGGCAGCCGTACCCCGCATGAAAATGGTAGTGGGAGGAAAAGAATATACTGTCAGCATGGTGGGCAAATTACTTTCTTATACGGATATGAAAGAAGACAGCTCCTTGGAAAATATAGACATGGCATATATTTATACTCCGGATGGAATAAATCTCTATGAACCGCTTACGGTAAATGGAATTACTTTTCAACGCTTAGTCTATGACGATGCTACGGGGGCTATAAAAGCTACGGATGCAGATGTTTCTTTTCCTTATCCTACAGCTTTGGAGCAGTTCTGTGGGACAACTTCTCAATGGTACCTTTCTTTTGATATAGCTGCGGGGACTGGAGATATGGACAAGGAACTGATGGATTTATTCAGTAATGCTTATGCAATAAATAAATCGACCCAGTATGAAGAGTTTATTGGTTGGTATATTGGAGCAAATTCTGCCTATCCGGGAAATGATACAAACCCATATTGTATGGGTTGGGAATCTAATTGGTTAGGATTACAGGTTTGGGATGTTGCATATGGATATAAAATGTCTATTATAGATGAGGCGAGCAAAAAAATCTCTCTTCAATCCACTGCTCCTGGCATTAACTATGATTTTTATGTATTCTTAGATCCTATCATAGAGTATGTTGACGCGCATAGTCCCTATACTGTGGAATTTGATGATGATCAGACTCCTACTACTGCTAAGTTGGTTAGTACAGTTGATAATAAGGTCTGGTTTAGTTTAACTAAGCAATGATTTATTAATTAAGAAAGATACTGTTATGAATAGGAAAGTAATTTTATCTGTAGTGGCCTCTATGATAGTGCTTTTAGTTGGAATCCCCTTCTTTATGTATGGAGAAGATGGATATTCATTCCCACAAGCATTGTTAATGGTTATTTTAATAGATTTGTTGTGTTATTCACCGGTAAATTTGGTGATTGCTAAGAAATCTGATGAAATTTCTGTCTTGAAGCAAATACTGAAGTATATAATAGTGGCGGCACTTATTATGTTGTTACTGATATTCTTTGATAGTAAACATTCTTTTGCGGAATCGTTGTGTATTGCATTGGGAGTAACTTTCTTTATTTATCTCTCTGATACAATTATTAATGCTTCGGTTCGAAAACTTTTGAAAACTAAAAAATAAACTGTTTAGCGTATGAAAAAAATAAATATTTTATGGATGCTGATAGGATGCCTGTTCTTGGTAACGTCCTGTTCAGATGATGATGATTCTGCCGTTGCATCCTTACAGGTGATAAAGTCTGATGTATCTTTCACTGCCATCGCAACTACCGGCACTATAGAGGTACAAAGTAATTCTGCCATTACGGCGGTAAGCAATCAGGATTGGTGTACGGTTACTGTTAACGGTAATGTCGTGACAGTGGCGGTTCCTACTTATACTGGTCTTGTAGGCCGAAATGCGGTTGTTGAAATATCGAATGCCTTAGATAGCAAGGTGCGTGTACCTGTGTCACAAGCCGGTGGAGTATGGTATGTGAACGGAGATGATCTTTACGGACTGTCTGACGAAGAAAGTACTATAACGATCCCTGTGAAGAGTGATTATGACTATACTGTTGATATGCCGGCTTGGATAACCGGTGAGAAAGTAAAAGAAGGTTATAATTTTACTTTAACAGAGAATACGACTGGAAATGCCCGTAAAGGAACTGTAATATTCAAGAGCCAAAAAGGAACTAAAGAAATAACTTTTGTTCAGTTTGGTGTGAATGATATTGCAGGTACTTATGAAGCTACTTATTCTACTTTTGGTGAAGGGGATGATTGGGTGAGTGAAACTGTGAAAATAGAACTTTTGCAAGATGAAGAAAATGAAGCGGTTTTCTATGCAGACGGTCTGAGTTCTATAAGAGGAGTTGTATTGCCTCTGAAATTCGATGGTGAAACCTACCAATTGAGTGCCCTTAACGGACAATATCTTGGATTTATAGAATCACAAAAATGGTATCTTTATACCATTGTGAGAAGTGAAGCGGGCTATGTACATGCGGACACATCATTGTCCTATCCAGCTATAGCTGAGCTTGATGTAGACGATGAAGAATTAATGCCTTTCTTCCCTTTCAAGGATAAAAAGGGATTTTCTTTTACAGGAGAAACAGGGACTATAAAGAGTTTTATCGATGCTATAGGAGTTTATGTCTTTGCTTCTAAGTCTCCAACGTTTGGTAACAATAATAATCTTGGTTATTATGATATCTTTAAAGATCTATCAATAAAGAAAATAAAAGCAGATCATTAGAATTCTCTCTGACGAATTAGGTTTAACTTTATGTTGACCTATAGAAGAAAGCCGTTTCTGTGAAGAAA
>ENA-OOZD01000815-OOZD01000815.1-human-gut-metagenome-genome-assembly--contig:-NODE-815-length-13711-cov-2.036760_pt1 | contig 13711 bp, 12 predicted proteins | sample MGYA00241186_ERZ501395 | MGnify/ENA primary metagenome ERZ501395 (study PRJEB25962, sample SAMEA2042730) | human gut metagenome | biome: human gut; feature: human-associated habitat; material: faeces... | reverse complement strand
ATACAGTTTAGAACAATGTCCATGGATTTCTGGGCAAGCATGGAACACAGGATCTCTTATAAAAAAGAACGAACAGATAAAGAACAGCTCAGAGATGAATTACGAGAATATGCAAATATGCTGGTAGAGATTGAGAGCCGTTTTGAGCAATATAATGAGACGGATCATCAACAGGAGAAAAGAACAGTAGTTGTATAGTAGCGCTTTATGAAAATACAGTTTGTATTACCTACGAAATCCTTGTAAAAGGATATGAATTTTTGCTGACCGGGTAGAGAAATCCTTGCACTTTTTTAAAAATTCCTTTATAATGTACCGGATTAGTGTTTTAACAAACTAAAGGGAAAGAGGATTAAAGAAATGAAAAAAGTTTGGGACAAATGGACCAGGATTGCTCTTGTAAAGAGAATCCTGGTTGGCCTGATTCTGGGTGCGATTCTGGGAATTGCTGTACCGCAGGCAACAGGAATCGCAATTCTGGGTGATGTCTTTGTAAGTGCATTAAAGGCAATCGCACCTTTGCTGGTATTCTTCCTGGTTATCAGTTCCCTGTGTAATGCAGGAAAATCTCACGGAGGAGTTATTAAGACAGTTATCATTCTCTATATGTTCAGTACAGTTCTGGCAGCAGTGATCGCAGTATTTGCGAGTATGGCATTTCCTGTAAAGATGACACTTGCAAATGCAGCAACAGATACAAGTGCACCACAGGGTATCGTTGAGGTATTAAATAACCTGCTTCTGAACGTAGTTGCCAACCCGGTATCTTCACTGGTAAATGCAAACTATGTAGGGATCCTGATGTGGGCTGTTCTTCTTGGGCTTGCTTTTCGTGTAGCTGATAAGATGACAAAGAAGGTTCTGGCTGATGTTGCAGATGGTATTTCCATGGTAGTAACCTGGATCATTAATCTTGCACCTTTTGGAATTTTTGGTCTGGTATTTAACACAGTATCTACAAACGGTCTGGATATCTTTACGACTTATGGAAAACTGTTGCTTCTTCTTGTAGGATGTATGCTGTTTATCTATTTTGTGACCAATCCGCTTCTGGTTTACTGGTGTATCCGCCAGAATCCATATCCGCTGATTTTCCACTGCCTGAAGAGAAGTGCGCTGACGGCTTTCTTTACAAGAAGTTCCGCAGCAAATATCCCTGTCAATCTGACCTTGTGCAAGCGGCTGGGCCTTAACCCCGATACTTTTACAATTTCTATTCCGCTCGGCGCAACTATCAACATGGCGGGCGCTTCCATTACCATTTCTGTACTGGCTTTAGCTGCTGCAAACACATTGGGAATTGTTGTCGATCTTCCGACAGCGCTTCTTCTGTGCCTGATTTCCACAGTTGGCGCCTGCGGCGCTTCCGGTGTAGCCGGCGGTTCCCTCCTTCTGATTCCTGTGGCCTGTGCCTCTTTCGGTATCAGCAATGACATTGCCATGCAGGTTGTCGGTGTAGGCTTCATCATTAGTGTTCTTGAAGACGCCTGTGAAACGGCACTGAACAGTTCCAGTGATGTCCTCTTTACTGCTGTTGCTGAATTTTCTGAACGCCGCAAGAATGGAACTTTTGATCCTAAAGATATGGTTCCCCACAACTGAATCTGATACAAAAAAGACTGTGAAAATGCGAAATACTTTTCACAGTCTTTTTTCGTGTGCCTTATGGCGGATATTCCGCATTTAATCTGATCTATACCTCTATCAAAAAAGCTCCGGCCGTTTTCATTTTTACCTCTCCATATTGAAGAATAAATTTATCTATATATCCCGCTAACTCCTTAAAAACTGATGCCTTAATAGGAGTTTCCCACTCCGATCCCCAATCATAAGAAGAAAAAGATTGCATAAGCTTCATGCCGGCTACTGACAAACGTAATTCACGTTCTGTTTCGTCACTTCCCGCATCAATGCCGGCCACCCGAAGAAGCTGCACAGATACAATTAAAGCTGCCACCTTTTTATTCCTGTGTGCGGCAACAGTCATCGCATGCCCCAAAAGCCGGTATGCCTTTTCATTTCTTTCTTCTTTGGGAAAGAATTCATTGACCAACTCAATCACATAGTACCAACATTGCATTTCTTCATAAGATAAACGCATCATGTCCAAAAGCATCCGACTCTCATACTGGGACATAAAAAAGATCTCGCCATCTCTTTGCGCAGTAAATCGAAGAAACGTAAAAGAAACCATACCGCCGCTTCCACATCGTTCAAGCACCGTCTTGCCTACATAGATCCGTACTAATCCGGCAGATAAAGTAAATATATCCGCAATCTTTCCTCCATCCCTCCCTGCATGAGCATGAAGAAGAATTCCTTCGTAATTTTCAAGTAATCTATTCATGACTGTCTGGTTCCGTTTCTTCTTTACGATCCATTTCCGCCTTCACACGCATAATACGGAATCCGTACATTTTAAGTACGGTAAACTTCCACCCGCCAAAAGAAATATGATCACCGACTTGGGGTATCCGTTCCAATTTCGAAAAAATCAGCCCGCCAATCGTATTATTTCTTTCTTCATCATCAAACTCCATTTGGAGCCTTTCAGAAACATCTTCCAGGATGACGGTACCGTCAAACTCATAAACATGGTCATTCACACGCAAAATTTCAGCAGGCGCGTTGCTCTCATTCTGCGGAATTTCTCCAGCCAGCTCTTCCATCAGATCCTCCAGCGTCACAAGGCCTGACGTCCCTCCATACTCATCCACGACGACCGCCAGGTATGTTCTCTTATTCTTCATCATTTGAAGGAGGGCCGGCGCGGGCATAACTTCAGGTACAGTCAGTATTTCCCTCATGATTCTTTTTATATTGTACTCACCCCTCAAAAGGCTTTCTAAAAAATCTTTTACATGAATAAATCCAAGAATATGATCCTTGTCCTCCATACACACGGGATAACAGGTATGATGCGTTTTTGAAATATTCCGGCGCATTACGTCCATATCATCATTAAAATCCAAAACGACCATATCATTCCGGGGAATCATGACATCCCTCACATCTAAATCAAAAAAGTCAAAAGAATTTTTGATCAACGTATTTTCAAGAGTATTCAAACGCCCGCCGCGATGACTTTCTTCCACGATGCAACGGATTTCATCTTCGGTATAAGTGAAATTAACTTCGTCTCTGCACGGGATTCCTTTCATATCCAATATCTTTTTTACCGCGAACAAGCCGATGAAAATGAAAGGCTTCCATAGCCTGCCGGACAAATTGATGAACCATGTATAAGAGGATAACATGGACAGCGGCCTGACCAATGATATGGATCCCGGCACAAGAATGGTAAAAATCCAATAGAGCATCAGTGCAATAACAATGTAGGCAGAAACACCGACATATACCAGCACCGCGGAAAAAAAATTGGTTTCTTCCCAAAACAAAACCATGTGACGGACACTCTGGTATAAAGAAAGGGCAAAAATGCTGCTGCAGAAAAGATAACCGATCTGTGTCCCCGCAAGTACCACAGAAGTCTTTTGATAATAAGGAGCTACTTTTTCCACTTTCTCCGCATCCAGTTCATCATTGTCTTCGATGTATTTCTTTCTCATTCGCGCAAAAGAAAAATTAACAGCAGTACATACATAATTGACGGCTGCCGCAAAAAGCGCAACGAAAATCCATACAATCACCCATTCTACGTGGATATTGATAAGTCATTCCTCCTTTTTAAAACATTACTTATGCTCTTTATACCCTAATTCCCGAAGAATATAACCTTTATTCTTCCAATCTCTACTGACTTTCACCCATAAATCAAGAAATACAGGAGCGCCGATCAGATTTTGTATTTCCTCTCGTGCTTCCTGCCCGGCCTCTTTAAGTAAGGTGCCTTTCCTCCCGATAATGATACGCTTCTGAGAATCCCGTTCCACATAAATCGTACAGCGGATATATACCTTTCCATTTTCCCGCTCACTAAATTCTTCAGTAAATACGCCAATCGCATGAGGAACTTCTTCTCTTGTACGCAGCAGTAATTTCTCTCTTACAATTTCCTGCACAATATTTCGCTCCGGCTGATCTGTCACCATATCATCAGGGAAATACTTAGGGCCTTCAGGCAGGTATCTTTCCAGAACCGTCGTAAATTCTTTCAAATTCTCTCCGCTTCGGGCGGAAAGCGGAATGATTTCCGAAAACGGGTGTATTCTGCTGTACTGTCCTATTTTCTTTAACAGCATATCTTTTTTTATCAAATCAATCTTACTCAGAACCAGCACGACGGGTACTTTTTTATCCTTGAGCAGACTCAAAATATACCGATCGCCCGCCCCGAGGGGATCATCACAGGCACAAATAAAGACAATGACATCCACTTCATCCAAAGCGTCTACCGTACTCTGACGAATAACCTGCCCCAATTTACTCTGCGGCTTATGCATTCCCGGTGTGTCAAGAAAGACAACTTGGGAATTTTTACCATTCCATACACCGGTAATCTTATTCCGCGTCGTCTGCGCATGAGCAGACACGATGGAAACTTTCTCCCCCAAAACCGCATTCATCAAGGTAGACTTCCCCACATTCGGCCGTCCTACAAGGGCAACAAATCCAGAATGGAATTTTTCTTCAGCCATTTCGTTCTCCTGTCTTTAAACAGCCTTCTTCAAAAGCATGGGGAAGCAATTTGCTTCCATCAAAAATTTTATAGTGGTCTTCATCTTTTGCCACAATGACCACGGGGATATGAAATTCCGCTATGACCTGGCGGCAGATTCCGCAGGGCATCGTAAAACCCTTATCGCTCCCCGCCACAGCGATTCCCTGAAAACTTGTACACCCTGCTGTTACCGCACTGCCGATGGCGTTCCTTTCCGCACACATACCCGCGGGATAAGAAACATTCTCTACATTACAGCCGGTAAATATATTTCCATCTTCACCAAGAACCGCCGCCCCTACGGGGTATCCCGAATAGGGAACATACGCATTCTTTCTTGCTGCAAGCGCTGCAGAAACCAAAGCGGCCGCTTCATTCCCCATCATTTTCAAGTTTTCCTTCCGTTACAATACGTTCCATACCGCAGGCACCAAGTATTTCTTCTTCCTTTTCCCGCATTTTCCTCTTCTCCTCCGGATCATAATGATCATAACCAAGAATATGGAGAAATCCATGTACAGATAAATACGCCATTTCCCGTTCTTTACTGTGCCCAAACTCTTCTGCCTGCTCAACCGCGCGGTGCAAATTAATAATGATGTCGCCCAACACTTTTTCTTCCTCCATACCGTCCTCTTCTTCGCCCTCGTTTAAAGCAAAGGAAAGGACATCCGTCGGCGCGTCAACTCCGCGGTATGTTTTATTCAGTTCATGAATGGTATCAGCGTCACAGATAAGGAGACTTAATTCCGCGTCTTCCGCCACGTTCTGCAATTCCGCCCCTTTCGAAAGAACTCTCAGAATGAGCGTTTCCAACTCTTCACTGTAAAATTGCTCATCACTGTAATTAATCGTGATTTCCATTATCTTCCACCCCCTGTCTTTTCTTTTTTGTATCTTCTTCATAAGCGTGGATAATGGCCGCCACCAAATCATGACGAACCACATCATCTTCCGTAAATATCACGGATTCAATATCGGAAACATTTGCCAAAACACGCTGCGCATCAATAAGTCCGCTTTTCACATGAGGCGGAAGATCAATTTGGGTAACATCGCCATTAATAACCATTTTTGAGCGATCCCCCAGGCGGGTCAGAAACATTTTAAGTTGTTCCACTGTCGTATTTTGCGCTTCATCCAAAATGACAAAAGATTTTTCAAGCGTCCTGCCCCTCATATACGCAAGCGGAGCCACTTCAATCTGGCCTTTCTGCTGCAGCCGGATGAACTCTTCCGGCCCGAACATATCCAAAAGACCGTCAAACAAAGGGCGCAGATAAGGATTTACCTTTTCCTGCATATCCCCCGGGAGAAACCCCAGTTTTTCACCTGCTTCCACCGCCGGCCGCACTAAAATAATCCGCCGGACATCATGATTTTTCAGAAAGAAAGCTCCCAATGCGACCGCCAAGTATGTTTTTCCTGTTCCCGCGGGACCAACGCCAAAGGTAATGGAATTCCGACGGATCGCATCTACATACATTTTCTGCCCTAACGTTCTCGGACGGACAGCTTCTCCATTCCGTGTAAGATTAATAATATCCTCTTTCATCTCATGAAGCAGTTCCATCTTCCCCTCATCAAAAAGCTTCATGATGAGGAGCATCTGTCTTTCAGAAACACGGATGCCTCTTTTGGCGTCAGATAAAATCTCTTCAATCACTGACAGGCTTTTGTATACTTTCTCTTCCGATCCTTTTACACGGATCAGATTCCCGCGGCATAAGATATCCGTGCCATAATGTTCTCCCGCCAGTGCAAGCAGACGGCCGCCCTGCGCAAACACACGAGCGGCGTCCTGCATTCCCTGTACCAGTATTTCTTTTTCTACTTTCGTTTTTATAGTGCTTCACCCCATCTTATATAAACCAAAGAAAGATTCTTATTCATGCAGAAATCTTCGAACAGCTGCCCCGTGAAGATAATTACAGGCCGATCCCTGTTGAATATGTCTGTTTCTCATCAGCTTCTCTATATATTCTTTTACTTCCCACCACGGACGTCCGCCATTTACGGAAAGCGTATTTGCCGAAGCACGCCCCACAATTCGCTGCACCACGATATCAGGGCGGAGCATGGATAAAATCAGAACAACTCTTTCCGCATATTCTTCAGGGGGTAAAAGTTTTATATCCCCTTTTTCATACATCTTCGCCAATTTCGTTCCTTTAATAATATAGAGAGAATGTATTTTTATTTCCGTGACGGGAAGAACCGAAACCAGTTTTGCCGCTTCTTCCACATCGATACGGTCGTCCCACGGCAAATCAGCAATGATGTGCGCGCATAAATCAAAATGATACCTGCCAATTTGAAGAGCCGCATCAATAAACTCTGCCACCGTATGGCATCGTCCTATTTTAAGAAGTGTGTGGGGATTTACGCTTTGCAGCCCAAGCTCTACCGTGATATTCGTCCCGTATTTCCCCTGGGCCTCTCTGAGTACCTCCAGGTACGACTCATGGATACAATCGGGTCTTGTGGAAACCGCAAGTCCTACGATATCAGGATGCCCGCAGGCTTCCTTCACACAGTATTCGAATCGGGAAAGCGGCATATAGGTATTTGTGAAATTCAAAAAATAAGCAATGAATTTTTTCGCCTTATATTCCGGTCCCACATGGGAAATACTCCGATCAATCTGGCGGGTGATTTCCATTCCCACCGCCTTTGTTTCATAGTCCGCCCGAATAGAACCGCAAAAAATGCACCCGTCACTATCTAATGTACCGTCTCGATTCGGACAAGTCACGGGAAGGGCAATCGGAATCTTATAAACTTTCTCATTATATTTTTCTTTTAGATAATCCGAATACGTTCTGTACAATGCCATAGCATCTGCTCCTGTATATTTTTATTATATAACACCCCCTCTCATTTACACAAAAGAATTGCTTCTGTACAATAGAAATTAATAGAACATAGAGGAGGCACACCAATGATCCGTATCTCTACGGTGCAGTTATCCGTTATTCCGGGAAATATCCGCGCCAACTTTGAACAGATGGAAAGAGAAATACAAAACGCCCGAAAGCAAAACACTGACATCCTGATCTTTCCCGAACTCTGCCTGTCAGGGTACATGATCGGCGACCTGTGGGAACAGAATGCTTTCCTTCGTGAATGTGAGCGGTATGGTCAGAAAATCGCCGATGCGGCAGAAAACATTATTGTTATCTTCGGCAATATAGCCGTTGACCCGAAAAAAAAGAATAATGATGGCCGTGTAAGGAAGTATAATGCTGCTTTCGCCGCCTGCAATGGACAGTTCTTAAAAAATGACAGAGGGTTATCTTATACTATTAAAACGCTGCTCCCTGATTACAGGCAATTTGATGACAAACGCCACTTTACAAGCCTTCCTGAGCTGGCTGCCGAAGAAAATCAATCCATATCTTCCCTGCTTGCGCCTTTTACATTTACCATCAGGCAGGAAACTCTCTACGCAGGCATTGTTCTTTGCGAGGACAGCTGGGATGAAAACGCACGGCTGTCCCCTATGGAAATCCTTTCAGAAAAAAATATCGATATTCTTTTCAATCTGTCCGCCTCGCCATTCACCTTGGAAAAGAATGATAAAAGACACCGTCTCTTCTCTGCCTCGCTTTCCCGCCTCGGCTGCCCTATGCTCTACATCAATAGAAGAGGACTGGAAAACAATGGAAAAGACTGCTATACCTATGACGGCATGACTGCCGCCTACGATCCGAAAGGTACACTTCTTGCCGAAGCAGTCCCTTATCAGGCGGAGCGTTCTTGCTTTTCTTTTGATATCGCCGCAAAAAAACTGACTGCAGAAAAAGAAATGAAACCGTTTAGGGGAGATATGTTGCTGCCTGCTCTCCGCTATGGGTTGAAAGAATTTTTATCCGCCATTCATGCAGGCAGGGTGGTCATCGGCATCTCAGGCGGCATCGATTCCGCGGTCAACGCCGCACTGTACCGCTCGGTTCTTCCTGCGGAAAATCTCCTTTTAGTGAACACGCCGACACGGTTCAATTCGGAAACCACAAAAAATCTGGCGCGGCGGCTTGCCGAAAATCTGGAAGCTCCTTTTGTGGAACTCCCTATCGATTCTTTTATCAATGAAACAGTTTCTCAAATTGACGATTTGCAAATTCCTTTTCCGTCAGACATGAAAACACTGCACCTCACCGGTTTTATGAAAGAAAATATACAAGCCCGTGACAGAAGCACCCGTATCCTCGCCACGCTTTCTTCCGCCTTTGGCGGCATATTTACCTGCAACGCAAACAAAACCGAATTAACCGTCGGCTACGGTACGCTCTATGGCGATCTGTCCGGCGCTCTTTCCGCTACAGCCGACCTTTGGAAGCATCAGATATATGCACTCGGCAGAACTCTGAACCGATATTTCGATAAAAACATGATTCCTGATGAAATATTTACCGTCAGGCCAAGCGCTGAGCTTTCCGAAAATCAGGACATTACAAAAGGATTGGGGGATCCCCTTATTTATGAATACCATGATTTTCTCTTCCGCTCGTTTATTGAGCCATGGAATCGGATAACACCGGAAGAGATTCTTACCTGGTACAGTAAAAATTGTCTGGAAGAGAAACTGGGAACTCCTGTATCCATCAAATCTATTTTCAAAACACATCACGATTTTATCACCGATTTGGAAAAATGGTGGAATTTGTTTGCAGGATTTGCCGTTGCCAAGCGCATACAGGCGCCCCCCCTGCTTGCCGTCAGCCGCCGTCCTTACGGCTATGATCTCCGTGAATCGCAAATAGCCCCTTACTATACCGACATCTATATCCATCTGAAAAATTCTCTTTTATCAAATGGCTGAGCAACGTAAAAGGAAGCGCTTACTATGACGCCTCCTTTTATATTGCTTTTCAATTTTTCTTAAAGTATGGTTTAAAACTGGACTCATGCATATTGCTCTTTTCCCTTTTTCTACTTTCCTGCGGACGGGAACGATGTCCGTTATACCTGCCGTCCCGTTTTTCACTTTCATAATTTTTATCACGGGAATGCCCTTGCAATCGTCTGCCGCGTCTTTCCCCGCCAAAAGAGCGTTTGCCGCCGGAGCTTCTGCGCTTCTTAAACTGCGGACGTTCTTCCGTAATCTTTACAGGCGTCACATCAGGCTGTTTTGTGAGCAGTTTAATTGCCGCCGCAACTAAAGATACCGCATCCACATGGTTCAGAAGTTCTTCCGCATTTTCACGATATTCTTCCAGTCCGGTCCCCCGGGACGCTTCCTGCAGATTCTCAATAGCAATCCGCTGATTTCCTTCAATGACGTCAGACAGCGTAGGAACACTCTTTCTTCTGATTTTGCGTCGGATAGCGCGCTCAATATCATGAAGCTGCCCGATTTCTCTGGAAACAACAAAAGTCATGGCCAAACCGGTCTGTCCCGCCCGTCCCGTACGGCCTACACGGTGCACATACGTTTCAGAATCCTGGGGCATATCAAAATTATATACATGGGTTACCCCGCTGATATCCAATCCTCGTGCTGCCACGTCAGTAGCCACAAGAATATCAATTGTGCCTTCTTTAAACTGGCGGACGACTGCATCGCGTTTCTGCTGAGACAAGTCGCCATGAAGACCTTCTGCCATATACCCGCGCTTTTTCAACGCCTCCGTCACCTCGTCGGCACGGCGTTTCGTCCGAACAAAGACAATGGCCAGTTCAGGATTCTCCATATCCAGCAGCCGGCAAAGGCAATCGAACTTCTGCATATCCGGCAATTCGATATATTCCTGTTCCACCAGGTCAATTGTAACCGTAGCCGCTTTAATCTTCACAAGCACAGGATCACGAAGGAAAGATTCCGCCAGTTCTCTGATCGGTGCCGGCATGGTAGCAGAGAAAAACATCGTCTGCCTTTCTTCAGGCATCCCCGCTAAAATAGTGCGGATATCATCAATAAATCCCATATCCACCATTTCATCGCCTTCATCAAGAACAAGAATCTGGACATGGGACAGATCAATGGTTCCTCTCTTCATATGGTCCATAAGACGACCCGGTGTCGCCACAATAATATTCGGCTTCTTGCGAAGCGCGCGAAATTGTCTTTCGATATCCTGTCCGCCATAAATAGGCAATGCATGAATCGGCAAGTACTGGGCAAGCCGATTCATCTCTTCCGCAGACTGGATGGCCAATTCTCTCGTTGGCGAAAGCACGATAGCCTGCGGCCCTTTTTCTGTCGTGTCAATCTTTTCCAGAATCGGAATACCAAATGCCGCTGTTTTGCCCGTACCGGTCTGTGCCTGTCCAATCAGATCCTTCCCCTCCATCGCCGCGGGAATAGATACCTTCTGGATAGGAGTGGGCTCCTCAAATCCCATATCTTCAATAGCCTTCATGATTTCAGGAACAAGGCCCAGTTCCTTAAATGTATCGTACATAATACCTCCTGCACGAAAAAAGGAAACGCACAAGCGCCCCCTATAATTGACTTATTTGTAGCCTGTAATTTCGTTATTATAACATAGTTTTTATTTATATAATAGTAATTAGAAAAGTATAATTTTTTCAAATTGCGGTCAAGGAAAACATCTTGCTCCTTATTTTAACATAAAGAGACACTTAAAAAAATTTTCTTTACATAATCTTTCCTGAACTTCTTTTTTGACAGGCAATAAGCAGGTTGAATACGCAATAAGCAGGACTTATATGCCATCAATACAGAAAAATACTATTTTTGTCTTTAATATGCAAAAAGCAACCGGAAAGGCTGCTTTTTGCTTTGGTGGGCGATGACAGGATCGAACTGCCGACATTCTGCTTGTAAGGCAGACGCTCTCCCAGCTGAGCTAATCGCCCATATTCGGATAAGCTTATTATGCCTTATCTCATTATTTTTTTCAAGTGCTCTCCGCTGCCTTTCCCCTCCTTCCTGTCATCTTTTCAAGAATATTATAAACAGACTTGACAAGAGTTACTACGTCCGTCTATACTCATGTTAATACATTATGCACAAGGATGAAGAAGCGCTTTTGCAAGCTCTCCAGAGAGATGGTGGACGGTGGAAACCATCAGCAAACAATTGTCGTTCCGCTTCAGAGTGGTAGATGATGAATCTATCGGGTATGCCCGTTACAGCAGATTAAAGATGGCTGAAAAGCAATTTGGGTGGTATCGCGGGTGCTCTCGTCCCTTAGAGGATGAAGAGCGTTTTTTATTACACAGGATATTTTGTCCCTTTTGGTTTCCTGCTAAATTGGGTGGCACCGCGAGAAAAGAGAAGCTCGTCCCATGGGACGCTTCTCTTTTTGTGTTTATAAAGTATAGGAGGTCTCTTTTATGAATCGAGTCTATAATTTCAATGCCGGCCCTTCTCCGCTGCCACTGGAAGTGCTTGAAGAAATCCGGGATGAGATGACAAATTTCAAAGGCACTGGGATGGGAATTATTGAGATGAGCCACCGCTCCAAAGAATTTCAATCCGTCATAGAAGAAACGAAGTCATTGCTTTTCGATCTCATGAAGCTTACACCGGATCATGAAATCGTATTCATTCAAGGCGGCGGCACCATGCAGTTCCTTATGGAAAGTTATAATTTTCTCCATACCCGCGCCGCTTACGCAGATACTGGTGTGTGGGCGCACAAAGCCCGTGATTCTGCTGCGTTCTTCGGAGAAGCGTATGATGCAAATTCCGCTAAAGACCGAAACTATTCCTATATTCCGGAGGACTGCCTGATCAAACCGGAAACGGATTATCTCCACATTACAACAAACAATACGATTTATGGCACGGAATATTGGAAATTTCCGGAAGTAGATATCCCTATCATTTGTGACATGTCCTCTGATATCCTTTCCCGCCGCATAGATTTCAACCGCTTCGACATGATTTGGGCAGGCATACAGAAAAACCTGGGTGCCGCCGGTATGGCTCTTGTCATTCTTAAAAAGGATTTTGCAAAAACGGCGCGTACAGATATTCCTCCTTTTCTTCAATACAAAACATTTATTGAAAAAGATTCCGCCTATAATACACCGCCGGTATTCTGCATTTACACATTGAACAAGATGCTCCACTGGATAATAAAACAAGGCGGACTGGATATCATTGAAAAAAGAAACAAGGAAAAAGCAAAATTGATTTACGACATCATCGACAAAAGCAACGGATTTTATAAAGGGCATGCCGTAAAAAAAGACAGAAGCCGTATGAACATTACGTTCAACCTTTCTTCTGCCGATGAGGAAAAAGATTTCGGTACTGCCAATATGCTGAAATGGTTTGTCGACGAGCAAATTGAAGAAGAGGCTAATGCTCAGGAATTAATCGATAGCTTGAAAATGATTAAAGATAACGGTTTCGGGTTGTATATGCTCGACAAAGAGTTGAAGGCTCGTGTTTATACGACTCCTGCCCCGTTGGCTACATCGGCCGAATAGCTTGGTTTTGTATTATACGAAAGAAGGGGCGCCACAATGCGCCCCTTCTTTTTTATGTACAAAGAGGGTGCATCATTCATTACGACACCTCCTTTCGTTTTGTCTTTTACGGTTTCAAAAGATAGGTGATTTGCGAGATAATGTGTTGTTTCCATTCTTGTAGAAAGGCATTGAATGTATCTTTGTCTTCATTGAAAAAAAGTTTCATGGTAAGGTTCTTACTGAGGAAAGGGAAAGCCAGTTGGCTGTAAAGTGTCATGAATATAAAGGGGAGGGGGCCTTTCTTAAAGTTTCCGCTTTCCATTTCTTTTTCAAGAAATTCTCCGATGTGTTTTAAATATTGATCGAGGTTTAAACTATAAAAAGTTTCTATTAAATGGTTGGCGTCGCGTTGAATTTCGCCTATGATGAATTTGGGGAGCAAAGGATTTGTCGAGAAAATGGATACATAGACGTCGATAACATCTTCTAATTTTTCAGAGAACGATTGCTGAGTCGAAAAAATAGTATCGATATGAGGTAAAAATTTTGCAACGATCGAGGCGAAAACTGCTTGAAACATTTTATCTTTTGTCCTGAAATAATAATGCAGGGTGGGACGGTTGATCCCTACGACCGCTGCAATATCGCTCATCGATGTTTGCTCGAACCCTTTTTTTATAAATTCTTGTTTTGCCGCCTCGA
>ENA-OOZD01000800-OOZD01000800.1-human-gut-metagenome-genome-assembly--contig:-NODE-800-length-13843-cov-3.430664_pt1 | contig 13843 bp, 11 predicted proteins | sample MGYA00241186_ERZ501395 | MGnify/ENA primary metagenome ERZ501395 (study PRJEB25962, sample SAMEA2042730) | human gut metagenome | biome: human gut; feature: human-associated habitat; material: faeces... | reverse complement strand
GCGGGTATATCCTGCGATCGGTCACAAGCGGCTTGATAAAATAACAGCGCGTGACATCCAAAAGTTTATAACCGATATGCTTACCAACGGCAGGAATTTGAATAACGGCAAGCCTCTGTCAAGAAAGACCGCAGTGCATCATCTAAGCTTCATAAGCGACGTATTCAGCTACGCTGTACGTATGGGAATGCTGTGCGACAACCCTTGCAGGCGAGTATTCGTGCCGAAACAAGAGCAGGAGGAAAAGCAGATCTACACGATCGAGCAAGTAAAGATACTTTATGAAAATCTGAAAAGCGAGCCTATGAAATATCAGGCGTACCTGCTTCTATCGATATACAGCGGTTATCGTCGCAGCGAGATGTTAGGACTCGAGTGGAAGGATATTGACTTTGAGCATGATCTGATACACGTTCGTCGCACCTCGCAGTACACTTCGGAAAAAGGGATATACACCGACACCACCAAGACAAGAAAATCAAAACGTGTATCCAAAATGCCTGCTTCGATAATGAACTTGCTCCGGCAGTTCAAAGCAGATCAGAATGAAGAAGCAAGGCGGCTTGGAACGAAATGGGAAGATTACGACAGGCTGTTCACCAAATGGAACGGCGCGCCCATGAATCCGCAGACTCCTTTTGAGTGGCTAAAAGGCTACTGCGAGCGAATAGGAATACCGTTTAGAAATATTCATTCTCTACGTCACTTGCACGCCTCACTTCTGATTTTTGAGGGCGTGGATGTTGTAGCGGTATCAGAAGATATGGGTCATAGCGTCGTCGGAACGACTTTGAACTTGTACAGTCATATGTTCCAAGAGGCTAAAGCAAGAAACTGCGATGCGATAAGCAATGCGCTGAGCTTCACAAACGAGGCAAACACAGAGGAAGAAAAGCCTGCCAAGGATAGCTATGAAGATATATATGTAAATGAGGACGAGCAAGAGGAAGAACAACTCGGACAAGTTTTTGGGACATAAAAATCACCCGCAAGACAGCGTCCTGCGAGTGACACAATAACATATCTTTAAACAGTGATTTTCAAAACAAGTGGCAGATAAGTGGTTGAGAACAAATTCCGAATAAATAAAAACTCGGAAACAGCGATATTACGCTGTTTCCGAGACTATTGATTGTGTTGGGACTATGAAATAGATGACATTAATTTTATGCCTTATTCAAATAAAATTATACATACTTTTGTTTTTTTCTTATTTAATAAGCTTCAAATAAATTGATAACATAACAAAAATGAATAAACCGCACAAGACGGATGTTTATGTGCAATTTAAAGCTGAGTCTAGTAATAATTCAAATCAAGCAATGTAGTTAATTAATATTTACCAAGCAAATTAATGTTCTTCTTTTGATATCTATACTTACTGATACTCATTTCGCTTTGCATAAGCTAAACTTTTTAAACTTTCAGATTCATTCGACGTAAGCTGAACGGAAATACTACGCTCTAATCTATAAGCTGCTTTAGAAGAAATGCGTCCCTTGGGAGGATCAATCAACTTGATTTTTCCAGCCGACTGGCTTAATTCTTTTGGAATATATCTACTTAATTTTCTCATAAAAACCTCACTATTAAAAAACTAAAAAACACTATCATTTTCATTAGGGCACTATATAGGTATCTATTGAAAACAATATGTCTCTCAAAACAGGTTTAGCCACAAGGCACATATAAGTTTATCACATTTCATGAATTTTGTCAACCCCAAAATTTATTATATGATGTATGAGACTAAAATAACAATCTTGTTCAAAATTTCAAAAGATTCTTAGAATATCCTATAAATCGAGGATCTGTTTGAAGTCCTAGCCACTGTGACATATTTATATCGTTTTGAAATGGCAATCTAAATGCTAAATACTCAGGAAACCTCATTAAAATAAGGCTTTTTGGTCCTCGACTTGGTGCAGAAGTAGCATCAATAATGTACTCACAAAAAGCCTTCTTTTCGTCGTTACTATTAAAATACTCATCTTCCTTATATAGTTCACAAACCCATACAAAGCGTGGCATTGGTATTGAAGCATAGTAATGCTTCAGTTCAATATCATTATAATTTGCCACTCTGTAATTTTTTAAGCTTTTAGAAGAAGCCATGAACATTCTAAAAATTACTTTTTCATTTTCGTCCAATATATTTTCTGAATATACAGAAAAGCCAAAATTATCATCATATAATAAATCACGAAAAATTGTTTCTGCATCCACCGCATCCATAAACATCCTTTTATATAAAGGGACCGATAATCCATCAACAAGCATATTTTTTGAAAAAGCTGAAAAGCATTTTATTTGATATACCGGAACATTATCATCAACAATTACATAATCCTCAAAAAAATCAGCGGAGTTTATTATAGGATTTTTATGATTATTATTTCTATTCTTATATGGTATATAGCAATTTTTGCTTGCTCTTTTGTAAAGGTCACTTTTGGACTTTCCATGCCCTATACATACAATTGAATGATTTTCATTAGATGAAGATTGGACGGTAGATGTAAGATTGACAGCTACTGGTATGCCAGATTCTATATAATAGTGCAGTATTCTCCTTAATTTATCGTTTTTTGTCAAAGAAGAGAATACATTATTATCCATGCCAAACAATGTATATAATCTTGGAGCAAAGCCAAACTCTGACATTACTTTGGTTAAAATTGGATATGTCGTTCCGCGAGATGGTAAAACGCGCTCATAATTATGCTTTTCTTCACAAGAGATAATATTACTAGGTGTTACAATTCGATAATCATTATAAGAATTTGAATAATAATCAAATATATTTAGCATTGTTATTTCAGCACATCGCATTGTTTCTTGATCCTGAGAACGATATGGAAATGCTTTAACCTGTAGAGGACGCCCAAAAATATTTAATTTGAACGCTGATAATCTCATGTAACACTCTGTTTCACTAAAAGGTATAAAATGTGGAGAAAACAAAGTTCTTCCTATCGCTCCTTTTACTAACGGATTGATTACACAACTTCCAATAAAATCTTGATTTAATTGTTCTATTTCGGCTGTGTAAAAAGCATCTCTAGAGTACATACCATTTATAAATGATAATCGCACAGATGATCTATTGACAGAAAAGTGCTGATTGGAATAATACATATAAAATGTATCTCTGTAACTTTGATCAATATAATAAGGTTCTACAACTAAAGTAAAAGGACAACTAATCTTATTCAAAAGTTTTACAAACCTACCTATTATTGAATGTGAAAATGTTGCTTCAATTGAATCTAAAATTTGATTATCTGCATCTTGTTCAAAAAAATCTATATATTCATCCGAAAATAAATATGTGCATAGTTCTTTTAATACGTCTTTCTTATTGTCATCGTTCACCATACTGAACGCAAGAAACTCTTCTTCCCCTGATATAAACATTTATATCTGCACTCCTCAGAATTATAATAAATATTATATTTAATACTTAAAATGATATCGGTATGTACCGTCATCTTTTTTTTTCTTAATTATCAATTTCTTATTTTCTAAGGAGGTCATAGCTGCTTTTATTTTACCGTCATCACAAAAGTCACAACTATCATCATCTGCGTTGTAATAATCACATACCCAAGTAGAATTATGCATATTACAAGTAATATTAGAATCTTTAGGCAACCATGATTTCAATTCGCTTAATGAGAAACCCTGTTTTCCATGTTCTTTATGATGCGTCATTGCCTGAAAATACACGCAAAAATCTCCATCATCCAACTCACTTGCGTTTCGAAACAATTCATATAGTTCAAATGCGCAAGTGCCTATAAGTATAGGAAGTGTTGTACCTGTAACACCTTTAAACAATACGTCAACAAAACCAGCATTTATACTAGCTTTAACTAAAGCTAAGATACTGTCTTTAATGATAATGCATTTTTTCCCAACTAAGAACTCGCTAGGTGCATCAACATTATTGTCCCAGATTTCAACGCTCTCCTTATTATTTGTATCATCGTTACAATAGTCGTTAAAGAATGCGGAAAAAACAATCTGCTTTTTTATCTTTTTTTCCTCATCGGATGATGTTTCTACCTCATTAAAAATTCCATCTAGTAACTCGTAGAATTCTTCATTGGTCACCTGATAATCAGCCATCTCAATCCTCCTCCAAATTATATAGTCCCAAATTGAACGTTGCTACCTAAAATGTATAATTTATAGCAGCCTATTTTCAATGATAAGTTAATTATACCATATTAATGAAATGTCGTCAATACACCATATCCAGCTAATTAATAATTAAAATTCTCAAAACGTTAGGGTTAAATATATATGCACCAAGAGTTGGCTGATTTGCACAACAACTAACAGAATAACTAGAAGGCTATTGTTCGTTTAAATAATTAAGTCAATGCTGTCAATAAAGATTATTTATATTCATAATCACTTACCTATTTATCATCTAAATAGAATAATATACAATTATCATTCCTTGAAAATCTCTCAATAATTATACAATCACTCGATCCCACTCAACTCCTGATAAAGCCTTTTAGCATAACTATCAGTCATACCGCAGACGAAATCAGTTACCAGAAGCAGTCTGAGATACAGCTTTTCTTTATCGCTCTTACCCTCAGAATATATTGTGTAAATTTGGCGGTAGTTCTCGGAAATCATACACATAAGCCTGTCCTCCATAGGTGAAAGCTTTACCTCCGTATCATAATGGATTGCCGCAGGAATGAAATTGTCGAGCAGAAAATTGATTATATTACCCGCTGAGATCTCCATTTTAAGTATCGGCTTAGAACGGAAAACATACTCGTATGCTATACCCCCTAAAGCCTTTGACAGAGCATTTCCACGTGATACAGAAAGCACATCTTTAGTGAATGTGCCTTCCATTATACTTCTGTAATTTCTTGTGAAACCATATGAAGCACAGTATAAAAGATTTCCCTGTATACTGATAACCCAATTCTGAACCGCATTAAGCTCGGGATTTGCTATTTTCTTAGCTTTAGCATTTTGATATTTTGTTTCCAACCAATCGATCATATTGGTATAATTTTTTCTCTCATCTTCATCGGCGCATTTACTTATGTATTTCTCACTTCTTAACTCTTCAAGAAGCTGATCATAACTCAGGAATCCTTTCTTAACTGCGTCCTCTATGTCAGCTGTCAGATAAGCTATATCATCGGCGGCTTCAAGCAAATATGTAAGTGGATACCGGCAACCTGCTGCACCGGTCGAAGATGTAATATCTTCAAAAAGCTCTTTTTCTGCAAGGTAATATCCCATCTTCTTAGTCTTGATATTACCACTGTGCTTATCTATTTCACAAGATGAAATCGGATACTTTATCAGCGTATTGAGCAAAGCATAAGTAAGATGCATACCGTTTTCATCAACAAGATAGTGCAGCTTTGTCAGCAAGCGAAGAGCCTGGGCATTACCCTCAAAACGAAGCAGATCGCTTTTCATCTGCTCGTCTAAATACCGATCAAGCGTAGTTTCGTCAAATTCAATTTTCGTTAGATTTGCTTCAAACCAGTTTCTGATGGAATCTTCACCAAAATGTCCGAAAGGAGGATTGCCTATATCGTGTATCAACCCTGCACATTCGAGTATACTGCAAACGTTATCTTTTATTTCCGTAGTAAGTTCACTATCGATATTTTTGTCGATCAAATACTGAAAAGAAGTCTGTCCCAATGATTTGGCAAATGACGAAACTTCAAGAGAATGGGTTAGCCTTGTGCGCACAAAATCACTTTTATCCAAAGGGAAAACCTGAGTTTTATCCTGCAAACGTCTAAATGACGCACTGCATATTATTCTGTGATAATCCTTTTGAAACTCGTTGCGAAGATCTTTTTTACTTGGATATTTAGATCTAGTCTGACGTTTTTCACACAAAAGCTTTTCCCAATTCATTACAAGCCCTCTCTTTGCTGTTAATTCAAATAAACAAAAGACTGTGGTGCGTTTTTTAATCCATAATCAGAAAGACTTAGTGGATTTTTGAAATAATTAACTGTGCCTAGGCAGTATGCAAATGCAGTCTTCTTTTTATGATAATATAAATCAAAAAAATTCTTATTTATCCCAGCACCAATACAAGTTTGATTCCATACAACTTCAGGTGTACCTTCAATCAAACCTACAACTTCGACCTCACCAACAATTTTCATAACAGGAGCCGTTGAATAAATAACTATACTGTCTATTTTTCTTTTACATTTTACTTTTCTATACTCAAACACTTTTTTCCCTGACATAATATTATCAACGTGTTCAGGGTTAATTGACATAAGAACTTTACACACCCTTACCACCTCCAATATCATTATATCATATTTTGAATTGTGTTTTCAAGGCTATTTGATTAATTTCCCGATGTTCTGTTTTGCATAGGAAAGTATTGATTTAAAATCAGACATACTATACATTGCCTGGAATGGATGACCATCTTTCCATATTCCATTATTTTTTAATGTGAAGTAGTTCACATTATTTCCTTCACCAAAAGCATGATCATATACAATCTCAAGAACATATAAATTTCGCTGTGAATAAAATGACTCAATCTCTTCAGATGAAAATACAGATTTATTTCCAACCAAAACCTTATAATCTTCCAAAGCCATATACTCTACATAATTTTGTTTAATTTTAATGCACCTTACAATGGTACCATACGATGTTATGACGGATTTAAATTTTTTGTTTTCACCCGCAAACTTTCGGTAAATTAGTATCGGCTGATTTTCTTTGTAAACTGGCTCACTGTAAGGAAAGAATAAATACGTTTTTGTCATTCCATTTGCAGCAGCAAATTCTTCTGTTTCTTGTTTGGTATTCTTTAACTCAGAGTATGGGAACAATTTATCATGCCATTTTTCATCAATAGGAAGTAATGCAAATTCGTTTTGATCTTGGTTAATAAATGGGAAAGATGTGTATGGAGTAGAAAAATCTATCTCCTTTTTACTTCTAACATATATTCCTTCATTGTTTGGATTATATCCGGCCAACATAAATCCAAACTTTTTAAGCATTTCAATTAATTTCATATGCTTATCATATACGGTTACATAAATCTCTTCGTCATCGGATTCGAGCCAATTCCAAAGAGCAATTCCAATAGCTCCTTCTCCCAAACGGTTACCTTGAACCCTATCTGATAGCTTCAAAGTGCTTATTTTCAGACGTTTGCATGTTGGCAATTTCCCATTTTGCATTTGTATGGTTTCTACTTCGTCAAATTTAAGCATTACAAAAGCACCTAATCCGTTTTCATCAATATATGTGAATGCCTGTTTTTCTTCTCTAGCTTTTTTCAAATACCAATTTTCAAATTCAGGATAATCGTATTTAAGTGAATCAAAAAAAGGATCATTAATATCACATTCAGACAACAATCTCCATTTGTATGCGCCTGCCATAAATCACACTCTCCTTATTATTTCTACTATTTCATCAATTTTAAAATCATCATCGATCGTCAGGAATTTAATTTTTAACATTTTAGACAATTCTTTTGCATATTGAATTTCTTCATATTGAAACGATTTGAGAAAGTCTATATTATATTTTTGATTGTCACGATGCTTTAACCTTTTAAAAATCTCATTAGGATCTGACACCTTAGTTATGATAATTTTCGGATTCAATTTAATTATAACGTCACTATTAATTCTACAGATTTCACCATCGCCATTAAGCAAACACAAATGTCCATCCAAAATATATGGATTCCCATCATTTAAAGAATTCATAGCTTTTATGAGAACGCACTGATTGTCATCTATATTATTGATTAACTTATTTGAACTGTATGCTTCTTTTTTATATTTAGCAATCAGATGACTGGCTGAACAAGTCGGAATATTGTATTTGTTCAATTCCTTACATAGATACGATTTGCCTGAACCGTGAATTCCGCTAAGAAAAATCATTCATATCCTCCTTCTTGGACATTTGTCTATCCTACAAATGTATATTTACTATAAAACTAAATAGAGCGTTTTTAATAATATTGTTATGCACTTTTCGTTTCGACAAGCGTATGATTATTTCAACTTTCTACACATACAGACTTTTACGACAAAATATAATTTTATTTTTCAAGAAAATCTTATTTGTTATATTATACTACATTTATTCAACACATTTTTAAAAGTCGGTACGAATAGTATAGTTTTATGGTACGAAATCAATATGCGTCATTTTTACATAGCTTTTCTTCACACTCCACAAAATCCTTCGCCAACTGCACCGCCTCCGTAAAGCTGTTCTCCAGTATCTCAAACCCCACAGCCGCAGAAAAGTTGTATATCTCGACCTGCTCGGTTTCGTCAGCGAAAACCTGTATCAAAAAGCCCTCACAGAGAATTTTATTGCCTTTCTTGTCAACCCTGGGGATATATTTGTCAGGCGTAATTCTCACATAAAAATCCTTGTATCTCATTCCACCACCTCCTTAAAGCTTCAATTGAAGATCATCATCTTCGTCAAGCTCTTCATCTTGAATTTCATCAAAATACTGTTCGTAAACCGACCTTTCAAGTGCCGCCCTCAGATAGCTTGTGTCCATACCATTTGCCTCGTAACCCTGCTTTATAACGTTGTAGTAATAGCTCATAGGCGGTGAAATGTGACCGCTGTTCATCAGATATGCCATACATTCTTTCTTTTCGCCATTAACATCTATCTCAAAAAGCTCCTTGCGGTAATAGTTCGGAAAGCCTTCATATTTGTCAAGACTGTGCTCATCTCGACCGTCTATCTCCCAGATTAGAACAGGAACTTCTGCATTCTCTTTCGGCACAATAGTAGCAACACCTCTGAACTCCAGCTCATAGCCTTTCAGCATTTCTTTACCAACGACCTTTGAATTCGGGCAGCGGTTTGCCATTTGTTCAAGATTGATGTTGCTGCCATAAGCGATATATAATCTTCTGTATTCCATAAAAATCTCCTTTTCAAATTTACATACTCATTTCAAGTTCTTCAATGCCGTCACATTCGCTTTCTAACGGCTCGTTGTTTTCTTCGGGTACATTTTCGGCTTGTGTGCTGTTGTCGCTTACAGGCTCGACACGCTGCCCACGGGCGGCTTGCCGTTCAGCTTCACGTTTTTCTTTCAGCTTTGCCCTTGCAGCTATACCGTCCTCCGGATGTCGCCAGGCTATGTCACCCTCAAGATGTTTCAGCAGATGTGCCCTGCAATTTTTGAATTCTTCACCTATCAGCCCAAGGTTTAAAAGCCATACTCTGAAACTGTATCTCATATTATCACTTTGTGAAACGTGGGGAGAACAATATTTCTTGGTCACAGCCGCATTGCTTATGGCTAATGCAAGCACTATCTGACTTCTTACCTCGCCGGCGTGAAGTGAACCATTGTACGCCCTTATCTCATAATGCCCGTGCTGAAAAAAGCTGTGCAGATTGCAGATCACATATCGGCTGTTTGAATAATGCTGAAACTGCTCGCTCATTCTTCCACGATACCAAAGCCTTTTTATCTCCTCCATATCTTTGGGCTTCTTGCGGTTTATGTCCTCTATGAACTGCTTATTCATCTTGTGACAGTAGCTTTCACGGGCAGATGATACCTGCAAAGCGTCCCATAGAAAATCTTCCTTGCTTGCGAAGATGTTTACAAGATTTCGTATCTGCTGCGGTGTATAATCGTCTGCCGAAATGTGAATGTGCGTGCCTGCACAATATCTCGGACCTGTCACTCCGCCTGCACGGCGTAAGGCTCTCACGACCTCCTGCAAAAGCGGTATGTCTTCATATTCCAGCACAGGAGAATTGAGTTCTACGCTGTATGATTTAGAAGCATGGTCGCCGTCTGCATTATAACATCTTATACTTCCGTCATAAACAACAGACCAATCTCTGTTTTTGGAATCTTTCACGATATATTTGTCATAACTTCCGCCCTCATGGACAACATCACCGCCTAAAACTCTTGAAATTGCCTTCGCCGCTTGACAACGAGTCAAGCCGGTCATTTCTATCTCAATGCCGAACTTTCTTGTTTTTATGCCTTCAAAGTTTCCTGCCAATGTTACACCTCCCAACAAAAAACAGCCTGCGAATATACCGCAAGCCGTAAATTTTAATCGTTATTCAATCTCCGCTTTGACCTCGTATCCCCCTTTAAAAATAACCAGTATTTCGGTCTTGCTCAGTACTTTGACGCACTCAATCAGTTTTCGTATAAGCACATTATCAAAGGTTTCCAACTCAAAATTCTCATGCTCTATCATATCTATAATTTTATCAAGCTTGTCCTGAGTTTGTTGCGAAGTTTTATTCTGAGATTTAAGGGTTTCCAATCGTTCGCTAAGCTGCTGTTCTTCTTGGTATAACTTTGCAAATTCGCTGTCGAGCTTGTCCTCATCGCAGCCGCCGGAAGCTATCAATCCGACTAAATCGTTTCTCGCTTGGTCGATTTCTTTAAGTCTGTTTTCGATGGCTATGATCTCTTCCTGCCCCTGACACTCAAGAACCGAGCCGATATTCGTTTTAAGAATCCTTGCAATGTCATTACGGCATGAATAATAGTTGTTTATCGCATAGATTATAGCTTTGTGGAGCTGTTCTTCCTTTATCGTAGGCGAGTCGGGACAATACTTTTTTCCATGTTCAAGTCGGCTTATGCAACGCCAAACTATTTGCTTTTTGCCTCTTGCCGCCCAAGTGGTTCTGCGATAAGGTGTGCCGCAGTGTCCACAAATAAGCAATTCGGTAAGAGCATATTTGCTTGAATACTTCCCTTGTTCCGTAACTGTTTTATCTGAAACTTTTCGTTTACTGGAACGCCTTGCAAGCTCCTGCTGAACTCTATTGTATGTGTCACGGTCGATTATGGGTTCATGATGATCTGTCACAAGATACATCGGACGTTCGCCGTGATTTTTAACCACCTTGTGGGTTATGCAGTCGGAAGTGAACGTCTTTTGCAGGAGTGCGTCACCTACATATTTTTCATTTTTCAGAATGCTGCGGATAAGTGATTCGTTCCATACTTTCTTTCCCTGTGAAGTCAAAATACCTTTGTTCTCGAGGAGCTTTTTTATCCTGCTCATGCTGTATCCGTCGAGAAACAGCGTATATATCAGCCTTACTGTTTCAGCCTCTTCGGGTACTATCTCCGGTTTTCCGTCTTCGCCTTTTTTATACCCAAGCAGATATTTATACTGAAACTGCACCTTGCCCTCACGGTAGGCTTTCTCTTTGCCCCATGAAACATTTTTGCTGATTGATTCCGATTCTGCCTGAGCAAAACTTCCATACAGAGCTATCATAAATTCCGATGTCATAGTTAAGGTGTTTATGTTTTCTTTTTCAAAGATAACGCCTATCCCTAAGTCTTTCAGCTGTCGGACATACTCAAGACAATCCACAGTATTTCGTGCAAATCGGCTTATTGATTTTGTGATAACTAAGTCAATTTTCTTATTCTTGCACATTCTTATCATGCGGTTAAACTCGGTACGCTTTTTTGTCTGAGTTCCGCTTATACCCTCGTCAGCGAAAATTCCTGCTAAAGTCCATTCTTTCTTACGATTTATGAGGTCTGTGTAGTATGCGATCTGAACCTGATATGAATTCTGCTGTTCCTCTTGCTCGGTGGAAACACGGCAGTATGCGGCAACTTTCAGCTGATGATATTTATCACGGTTTTCCGCAGTCTGGATTTTTGCAGGAATTATCGTTACATTCGGCGCTGTACTCATTTTCATTCATCCTCTCTGTAGTATTTTTGATTTTCACACCATTGATAAACTCAACCTCTATGGTACAAAAATGGCTTATCCAAATTCGTGAAACACACGCTTTGAATAAGCCGATATCTAAGCTGTTTAATTGTTCATGATTTTTGAGCAATTCCTTGATCTTGTCTGTTTTCTGCGGACTTTCATTGTAAGTGCAGCAGTCATACTTCATTTCGGCAAGCCTGAAAATTTCAGCTTTAACTCTGTCAAAATCCACTTGCGGAGAATCTGTCATATGATTGATCTCATTTTGCTTACGGACTATATCCGCAGTAGGTGAATATGTGCTTATCTCGCCGCCCGATTCCAACAGACTCGGATTCGCAATAGCCGAATTTAGAACATTAAGAACTGCTCCTATTATCATTTGATCTGTCAATCTATATTCAAACTTATAGCAATCGGGATTTCTGCAATCCCACTTTTCATATTTTGAATTGCCTCCGATTCTTGAAAGCTTGTGACCGCATTCCAAACAGTATGTAACATTTCGGATTGCTTGCAAATCTTCTGAAATCAAATTAAGTGTGGTTGCTTTTTTTACTCGCTTTTCGTTTGCTCTCTTGAAAATATCATCGGTGATCAACTGCGGGTATGTATCATTGCCTAAATACTTATCATTTTCAATGATCCGCTTGACCATATTTTTGTTCCACTTATCCGAAATAGCATTGTAGCGAATTTTCTCTGACTGCATAAGCTTTGCGATCTCAGACAAACTTCTGCCTTTCAGATACTCGTCAAATATTGTAACAACTGCGTATACTTCTTTGGGTTCGGTTGTTATCTCACCGTTTTTCATACAGTATCCGAACGGGATTGTACGATTCTTTGGCATGATCTCGCCTCCTTTCGACCTACAACAATACCACATTTTCTTCTCAAAAGCTATTACCAATAGCAACAAAAAACTGCCTTGCGATTTGACTTGCAAGGCAGTTTGGCTATATTTTTTCTTTAAACTTTAATCCGCCTATCAAATGAAATTCTAGCTCATGTTGACTTTTAACAACTATCTTATCAACAATGCTTTCAAATGCCGTTTCTTCAAACTCTGTCATAGGACTATCTCTTTTTTCAAAGAAGTCGATAAGTATTTCGATCTGATCAAGTGTTTCGTCTTCATCGTCTGAGCGTGTGAGCTTTTTCAGTTCTGCTTGCAGTTTATTGATCTTTGCTGTAAGTTCAGTAGTCTGCTCAATGTATTTAGCCTCGTCCAAAAATCCCTTTGTCTTAAGCCTTGCGAGGATATGAGTTTGTTCACGAAACTTAGCGATTTCCTTGTGTATGTCCATTACTTGTGTTTTACCGGTGAACTCTTTCAGTTTCAAATCCTGCAATGATGTTTGAAGCGGTTTAAGGATAGTTTTGTAATTGCAGAAAAGCTTGTTGCATAGTCCTATAAATATACTATAGATCAAGTCCTGTGGAATTGCCTTTAATTCGCAATCTGCTGCATTTATATTATGTTTAGAGCAAGTCCAGCATACCGTGTTATTTATTTTCTTTCGTCTAAAGGAACTACCGCAATTTCCACACTTGATTTTTCCACTCAATGGGTATTTAGTTGTTTCGCGGCAGCCCATCGATTTGCGAATTGATATAAGGTGCTGAGCTTTTTCAAATATATCCTCGGATATTATTACCGGCATCGTTTCCTGTACAAGATACTGATCAAACTCACCCTTGTTTTCCTTTTGCTTAAACGGGAAGTTGTCAGTGGTGTAAAACTTCCGAAATACAGACCTGCCGGTATACTTTTCATTCATAAGAATATATCTTATGGTATTTTTACACCATATAAAGCCCTTGCTGCCTTTATCAATGTGTTTTTTGTTAAGTTCCTTCGCAATAGTTTCCATACCTATACCATTTATATACTGCGTGAAAATATCTCGTACAATTTTCGCTTCATTTTCAATAGTGACTATATCTTGTTTCCTTCTCATATACCCATACGGCAAAGAGGGCGGATTAAAAGTACCATTCTCCATTCGCTTCTGAACAGACCACCGCATATTCTGTGAAATCGAAGTGGACTCCTCCTGAGCCAGACCGCCCAT
>ENA-OOZD01000799-OOZD01000799.1-human-gut-metagenome-genome-assembly--contig:-NODE-799-length-13851-cov-2.030444_pt1 | contig 13851 bp, 12 predicted proteins | sample MGYA00241186_ERZ501395 | MGnify/ENA primary metagenome ERZ501395 (study PRJEB25962, sample SAMEA2042730) | human gut metagenome | biome: human gut; feature: human-associated habitat; material: faeces... | reverse complement strand
GTGAACAAATTGTCATCTGTAGACAAATTTATCGTTTTTTCTATTTTTGACAATTCCTTATTTTATAATGATTTGCGAGGTTATTTACCACAACAGTTCTTGTATTTCTTACCAGACCCACAAGGCTTTTTATTATGTGCCAGTCTGCTCCACTTTAGAGCATTTTATCCTTTAAACTTGCACTTTTATGCACTTTACTACACTCGGTCACACTCCACTCTACTAGCAGAACGTATCTATAAACGTATCTAAAATTATTTATATATTATTTGTATTTATTACAATTAAAGGTACATAAATTTCATCGTCGGTGTACCCTGCATGTTGAGACTTTAATATTTCAGAGCCACCATATAATAATGTTTTGTTTGTTTTTGCTATTGCAAGATAATCTCCTAATATATCACGGAAAATTTCATTTTCTTTACCTTTACCAAACAGATTAGAATTTATCACATCTTCTTTAGTATATAAATCGAAATCGTTACTAAAATATTCATTAAATAACACTTCAAATTTTTGTTTTTTATTTTCCCTTATGAAAAAATTTATTGCTCTTGGTTCAATCGAAGTATTTTTTTCTAAACAATCAACTATATCGGGATAATCTTTAAGCATTATGTTTTCTACATTTTTATGTCCATGATCAGCCACAACAAATATTACTGTATCTTTTAATTTTCTACTTAATTCTTCTACTTTAAAATTAATATTTTCAACAATTTCATTTATTTCATGTGCATCAGTTCCAAGTTCATGCATTGTATGATCTGGTTCTGTATCATATGCATAAATATATTTTTTCCCTTCTTCATTACATAATGTTTCTATTTTATTGTATAAGTCTTCAATGTCGACATATGGATTTTTTCCAAACGGAAATAAAATATATCCTGAATCTTTTCCTTTTTCATTAATTTCTTCCATTATAGACTTAGTAATCATATGCTTGTTTTTATATTCAATTGCTTCTTGTAATGGAGTATATTCTTCATCACCCTTTTCAGAATTCATAAACGTTGTAATTGTTTTATCAATATCCTTATAATACATATCCCAACCCAGCATAGCTGTTTCAACTGGGTTTAAGCCTGTCATCATAGATGTAGTAGCCGCAACAGTTGTTGCTGGAAACACAGTAGTTATTGACTTTATCCTATATTTTAAAAGGAAAGAATCCTTGGATAAAATTCTATCCATTATATTAGACCCCATTCCATCACATAGTATTGTTACAACATTTTTAGGTTTATTTTCATTTAGTATCTTATCTATATAATCAATTGTATTATGCTTATAGTCTAACTCAAAATATTTTCTTATAGAACAAGCTAAATTTGTTAAGCATTCATTATAATTATTCCTTACTTTCATACTATCACCCCTAGTTTAATTATATCATACTTTTACCACTATCACTATGGCAATGGTTCAAAGCCCATAAAAGTATTGAAAATACTATATTTTTCTTGCCATCTAATATGATTATATTAATTTTTGCCTTTTTATCCAATGTGCAATTTATTTATTTTCAATTTGCTTTGTTTCACTTAATAGTCTATCAAAATCTGACACATAATTCTTATCCTGTATAACTTTATATTTTTCATATTCGTTTTCCGCTTTTTCGACTGCTTGCTTATGTGAGATTTTTCCTTTTCCTTCTAAAACTTCATAATGGAAAACTTTTAGGGCATTTTCTACTTCATTTTTCCAATCTTCCATATACATTGTTATACTTCTTTCTGCATTATTTTCAGCGATATCCAAAAATAAGTTTACTAAATTATTTAAATTTTTAATTTCTTGTTCATTTAAATAGTTCTTGGCAATAATTACATCAGATTTTAAAATCTTCCCATCAGGTGAATTTTCCCAGGTAGTAAGTCCCATATTTTCTTTTTTAGAATCCACTCTTTTATAAACTATTTCAGCAGCAGTGTTTCCAGTAATTGCATAATGAAATTTATTTTGAATAGTTTTATAAAAAGTTATTGCAGTATCACTATTTTTATCATAATCAATAGAACATTCAGCAAATATATCCGTAATTTTTTGATAAAACATTCTCTCGCTTGTACGAATTAATTTAATTCTTTCAAGTAATCTTTTAAAATACTCTTGATCAGATTTTTTTGCTTTTAAAAATCTTTCATCATTTAATGCAAAACCTTGAACCATATAATCTTTAATTATTTTATTTGCCCAAGTTCTAAATTTAATTGCTTTTTTAGAGTTAACTCTAAAACCTATTGAAATGATCATATCAAGATTATAATATTTTGTATTATAAACTTGTTTTCCATTGTTACCCATATGTTCCATTTTGGAACATGTACTTCCTTCTTCAAGTTCTTCATCTTCATAAATATTATTTATATGTTTCGTAATTGCTGGTCGCTTAACATTAAAAAGTGTTGCTAATGCTTCTGCATTTAACCAAACATCTTCATTTTCTAATAGTACTTCTACTTTTGTATTGCCTTCTTCATCATTATAAAACAAAATATTTTTCTCATTTCCAATTAATTTATTATCCATGCTTTATCCTCCTTATCCTAATATTTTTTAGCTAATTTATATTAGATATTATACTATTTTTTACATTATTAAACAATCAATTTGCTCGAATTTGACCAAATTAATTTTTATTCATTTCATCTTCAAAATTTAATAACTTTTGTTATATTTATCATTATTTTGTTCTTTTATAAACAGAAAGAACGCTAACAAAAACTGTTAGCATTCATACTAGTAATTATTATTTTTTTCCAATTATTCCATAATATCTTCTGATTAATTTGATGCCTTTTTCAGTAGTGTTTTGTTTAACATATTTTTCAAATGTTTTCTTCTCTATTGGTTTTCTTTCATATTCATTAAATGATTCTTCTGAGAAGTCATCTAATATTGGAGTTTTAACTAATAAAGCATATAAATCTTCTTTTGTTTTATAATACTCTATTACATGAAGTGGGATTAATTCAACTTCTTTAAATCCTGCATCCATTATTGCTTCATAATCTATTAAGCTTATAGGTTTAACATCGTGATATGCTTGTCCTCTTTTAAACATTCTTTTTAAAGACCAACAATCCAATTTATCAACACCTCTTACAATAAGTTGCCCACCTTCTTTTAATGTTTTGTATATTTGCAATGGATCAATTATTGTATGACGTGCTGTTACTAAGTCAAAATAATTATCTGGAGTATCCATTTTTAGATTATCCATAACTCTAAATGAGATATTCTTTCTTCCACTTTGTAATAGATTTTTGTTAGCTGTTTCTATCATTTTATCAGAGAAATCTGTTCCCAATATTTCAGCACAATTTGGAAATTTTTTAAGTACTTTTTCTCCTGCTGCTGTTCCTAAATCTAGAATTTTTGTATTTTCTTTTACACTTTTTTTTATTTCGTCTTCATAAATCCAATTTGTAATTACTTCGCTAGTATAATCAATATCTTCAAAAGACCAATTAGCTCTTTCACTATAAAAATCATGTTCATTTATTTTCATTTTCTACCATCCTTTCTTAATATAAATAAAATGTGATTGAATATAAAAAGAACCTCCTTTCACGAATATACCACAAAAAACAATCACAAAATTAATGTGTATATTTTTTGCCATTCATGAGGAGATTCTTAAGACTCTTCATTATTCCTTTAAACATTTATTTATCTGGTAGTAAAACGCGAATGACTAATTGATTTACTACATTTAAATTATAACAAATTAATATTAATATGTCAAAAATCGCTACAATCAAAAATGATGTCGGCATTTAAAAATGTTGTCTGCATCCTTTTTACTTATTTTTTAATTCTGTCCACATTATTTATACTATGTGGACAAGTCGTGAACAAATTGTAATCTGTAGACAAATTTATCATTTTTTCTATTTTTAACAATCCCTTTATTTATGCGGGTTTGCGAGCTATTTACCACAACAGTTCTTGTATTTCTTACCAGAGCCACATGGACATGGGTCATTTCTTCCTATTCTTGGCTCATTATTTATAACTGTTTGGTTTTGTGGAGTTGATGTTTTTGGAGCCATTGTTCCATCTAAATTATTAATTGCTGAATTTTGTAATCCTTCTCCCGTTATTTTAACAGTTTCTTCTCTTTTTATGTCTCCTTCTCTTTTTCTTGCATGCATTAAAAATTTGACTACATCGGTTTTTATGTCTAATACCATTTGGTCAAACATATCAAATCCTTCTATTCTATATTGTACTACTGGATCCTTTTGACCATATGCACGTAAGCCGATACCGTCTTTTAATTCATCCATATTATCTATGTGATCCATCCATTTTTCGTCAACAACTTTTAATGTTACTACCCTTTCTAACTCTCTTAATTCTTCTGAACCGATTTCATTCTCTCTTTCTTCATAAATAGCTGTTGCTTTTTCTACCGCTTCCTCTATAACTTCTTTTAAATGCACATCTGGTTTTTGTAAAGAATTCAACTCTGTAATTGTTAAATTAGCATTCAATTCTTGTAATAAACCTTCTTTATTTATATGTTCATCTGCAAAATATGGAGTAGCTATATCTTCTATTAAAGACTTTATCATGCCTAATACATTTCCCTTTAAATCCTCTCCATCTAAAATCTCACGTCTTTGTTTATATATTATTTCTCTTTGAGTGTTCATTACGTCATCATAATTTAATACATTTTTTCTAATGCTAAAGTTTCTTCCTTCTACTCTTCTTTGTGCAGATTCAACTGAATTTGAAATCAACTTAGATTCTATTGGCATATTTTCATCGGCACCTAAAGTATCATACAATTTTGTAATTGTCTCTCCACCAAATATTTTCATTAAGTCATCATCAAGCCCAATATAGAATCTAGATTCTCCAGGATCTCCCTGACGTCCACTACGTCCTCTTAACTGATTATCAATTCTTCTAGATTCATGTCTTTCTGTACCAATTATCTTTAAACCACCTGCTGCTATTACCTTTTCCTTTTCTTCTTTTATCAATGAATTATATTTATTTTGTAATTCCTTAAACTTATTTCTAGAAGCGATAATTTCTTGATCATCTGTTTCATTAAATGCTGTTGCTTGATTTATCTGTTCTTCTGAATATCCTAATTTCCTCATTTCCTCTTTTGCTAAATACTCACTGTTTCCACCAAGCATAATGTCAGTACCACGTCCAGCCATATTTGTTGCTATAGTAACTGCACCATATTTACCAGCTTGTGCTATAATCTCCGCTTCTTTTTCATGATATTTTGCGTTTAATACTTCATGCTTAATTCCTTCTTTTTTCAATATGTTGCTTAATTTTTCAGATTTTTCTATTGAAACTGTACCAATTAATACTGGTTGTCCTTTTTCATGACTTTCTTTTACACTTTGTACTATTGCATTAAATTTTGCTTTTTCATTTTTATATATAATATCATTTAGGTCTTGTCTTATCATTGGTTTGTTTGTTGGTATTGATATAACGTCTAGGTTATAGATTTCTCTAAATTCAGCCTCTTCTGTCATAGCAGTACCTGTCATACCAGATAATTTATTATACATTCTAAAATAGTTTTGGAATGTTATTGTTGCAAGTGTTTTAGATTCATCTGCTATTTTTACATTTTCTTTTGCTTCTATAGCTTGATGTAATCCATTGTTATATCTTCTACCATACATAATACGTCCTGTAAATTCGTCAACAATTAAAACTTCACCATCTTTAACAATATAATCAATATCTTTCTTCATAACACCATGTGCACGAAGAGCTTGATTTACATTATGAACAATTTCAGAATTTTCTATATCATTAAAATTCTCTAATCCAAATTCTTCTTCAGCTTTTTTTATACCCTTTTGTGTTAGCGAAGCTGATTTTGCTTTTAGGTCTACTATATAGTCATAATTTTCGTTATCCTCTGCTTGTACAAAGTTTTTTGCATCTTCTTCTACTATAACTTTTGGGATTAACTTTCTTACAAATTTATCAGCTTTTTTGTATAAATCCGATGATTGCTTTCCTCTACCAGAAATTATAAGAGGAGTACGTGCTTCATCAATTAAAATACTATCAATCTCATCAACTATTGCAAAATTCAATTTTCTTTGAACAAGTTGATCTTTATATATAACCATATTATCTCTTAAATAGTCAAAACCATATTCATTGTTAGTGCCATAAGTAATATCACACGCATATGCTTCCTTCTTAGCTTTTGGATTCATTCCAGATATAACTAAGCCAATCGATAAACCTAAAAATCTATACAATTTTCCCATCCATTCACTATCTCTTTTAGCCAAATAATCATTAACAGTAACAACATGCACTCCTTCGCCTGTTAAAGCATTTAAATATACAGGTAATGTAGCAACTAAAGTTTTACCTTCACCTGTTTTCATTTCTGCTATTCTTCCTTGATGTAATATAATTCCTCCTATTAATTGAACATCAAAATGTCTCATTCCTAATACTCTTTTTGAAGCCTCTCTACAAACTGCAAAAGCTTCTGGTAATATATCATTTAATGAACTACCATTTTTTAATTTATTTTTAAATTCATTTGTTTTATTTCTCAATTCCGAGTCAGATAATTTAGAAATTTCAGGCTCTAATTCATTAATCTTTTCAACTGTTGGCATAATCCTTTTTACTTCTTTTTCACTGTAGCTTTTAAAAATTTTTCCGAACATATTCTTATTATACTTCCTTCCTATTTATTATCTATCATAATATATCACAAACCGTCCTAAAAGTCTAGCATTAATATCAAAGCCATCCATAATTTACAAATTAAATTTAGTCTTTTATAGCATATATTTACTTTTAAAACATAATTATTTACTAAGAAAATTTTATATATAAGGGGATTTGTAATGTTTATTTATAATTTAAAATTAAATGGAGATAAAATCTCTAAAACAATTTTAGGAATACTTATAGTAACAATTTCTTTGCTTATTATATACGTTTGTTTTACTCTTGTAAGTAAAAGTACATTTAAAACAAATGATTCCTTGAAAAAATGTGAGTTGTATGAATTAAATAGTTCTAACTATACTAATGTTTTAAAAAATGTTCATGATAATTTAGACCTATACGTTGGTCAAAATATTAAATTTACAGGTTTTGTTTACAGATTATATGATTTTTCAGAAGATCAATTTGTTCTTGGCAGAAATATGATAATTTCTTCAGATTATAAAGCTGTAGTAGTTGGTTTTTTATGTTCCTCCCCAGAAATTAAAAATTATGCAGACAATGAATGGATAGAAATAGAAGGAACAATTACCAAAGGCAATTACCATGGAGAAATTCCAGTTATTAAGATTACCAAAATAAATAAAGCATCTAATCCTTCTGAAGAGTATGTATATCCACCAGATGATAATTTTGTAACCACTTCTACAGTTTTGTAGAGGTGGTTTTATCTATCAAAAATAGATTTAAATACTCCGTCATCTATCATTGTTGCAAATATATTTTCTAATACTATTAATATTATTGGTCCTAATAGCATTCCTATTACTCCCAGAATTTTGAAACCAGTATACATTGCTATTAAAGTAAATATTGGATGTATCCCTATCTGTCCGCTTACTATTCTTGGCTCTATGAATTGCCTTACTATACTCATAATTGCCCATAAAACTAGTAATCCAATAGCCAATTTCAAGTTTCCATTTACTGCACACCATACTGCCCATGGTAACATAGCAGTTCCAGAGCCAAATATTGGTAAAGCATCAACAAATCCTATCCCCAATGCAGCAATCAGCGGTACCTTTATTCTCCACCCCATAAAATGAAATATATACAGTCCAATTAGAGATATAACAAAAGAAATTAAAATTAAGATTACCTGTGCTTTTAAATATCTGCCTAATGTTTTTATCAATTCTCTTATATGAATACCTATTTTTTTTACCCATGTTTTGGGTAGATGATGCTCTAATTGATCCAACATATATACCTTATCTACACATATAAAATATAAAGCTAAAAAGGTAATTACAACATATATGCCTATTGTTGGAATAGACGTTATAAAGCCCATTGCTGATGTTAATACATTTTTGGCCCACTCTGTAATTGTTCCTAAGAACTCGGTTGCAGAACTTTGCAATGTGGCTTTCACTTGTTCTGATATCTGAATTTTTTCAAAATTAAAACTTTTTATTGTATTTTGTATAAAGGAATATCCCTTATCTAAAAATTGATTAATATTTCCTAATATATTTGAAATTTCCGAGATAAGTGTCGCTATTCCCCATGTAAGCAATCCTATTATTATAGAAAACGCTAAAATAAAAACAATAATAGCACTTGTCTTTCTCTTTAATTTAGTTTTTCTCATCAACACTTTTATAATTGGTTCTAAAAGTAAGGATATAATAAAAGCAATTAAAAATGGCATATAAAATACTGACAATTTAAAGCCTAACCATACTCCTATTATTGTTAAAAAGAAAATAAATATTCTTTTTATTACTTTTCTCCAATAATTCATATCTATTACCATATATGTACTCCTTTTGCATTATTTATTGATTTACGGGCAAGTAAAGGTTCTTACCCATAAATCAATACTTCTATTCTGCATTTTTCTTATTGCAATTACAAATATCCTCTAATGTGTTTGTAACTTCCGAATTATTTACATCAGGATTTGCAGCTAAATCACCCAATGTAAGTATTCCAACTATTTTATTATTTTCCATAACGGGTATTCTGCGTATTTGATTTTCTTTCATCATATTTTGCGCTTCTTTTACATGAGTGTCTGGTGTGCAAGAACAAACTTTGCAAGTCATTATTTCACTTATAGGCGTATTTTTTGCATCTTTATCACAAGCCACACCTCTTAGTATTATATCTCTATCTGTAACTATTCCAACTACGTTTTGTGAATCGTCGCATACTGGAATACATCCAATATGATTATTGCTCATTAACTTTGCACAATTACATACAGAATCAGTAGGTTTTACCCATGTAACATTATTACACATACATTCTCTTACTTTCATAATATACCACCTTTCATAAATTTATGAGAAATAATAATATTATTATTAACAAATAAAAAAAATATATGCAAAGATATTTTGCATATATTGGAAATTTTTTTAAATTACATATGGATTATTTGTAAATGGCATTCTTGGTGGTCTTCCTTGCCCTCCTGGAAATGGTGGTCGTGGAGGTGGCATTGGCGGACGATTTCCTCCTAAAATTCTATTTAATATTAATATTCTTATTAAATCTCTTAGAAGCGGATTATTTATTCTTTGTCTTTTTTCTCTGACTTCTGCTTTTGCAGGTTCCTTTATTCCTCTATTGTCTACTCTTTTTCCCGCTTCTACATTTATATTTACTACTGTATTAACATCTCCTTCAACTGTATTATATATTTGTTCCGTCATCTGTTCTAATAATTCTTTAGTTAATGGCTCAACATTTTTATCACACATTTGACATACTGCAGGATTTATTTTTCTATATATTTCTGGATAAAGCTCTTCTGGATTAGATATTAAAGAATTTACATTATTTTGTGCAGAATACCAATTATTATCATTTCTATATGTAGAATTGGTATTTTCCATCGGGTAACCTAAAACCATTCTCATATAGTCTTCATAATTAGAATAATACATATTATACCTCCTTTTTTATTCAAGATATAATATGTATTATTAATAAAATTAGTTACTATTTAAGATTATTTACTAATTCTTTAAATTTAATACCTCTTTCTACAAAGTTCTTAAACGCATCAAAACTAGCACTCGCTGGAGATAAAAGTACTACATCACCTGGTGTAGAAACATTTTTAGATAATTCTACTGCTTCTTTTAAGTTTTCGCAGTGATATATTTTTACATTTTCTCCATTTTTTGCTTTTAAAGTTGCATCTTCTATTTTTTCTGCTGTCGGACCGGTTAAAATTAGTATTCCAACCTTTCTAGCAATATTTTCTCCAACCTCTTTGTAATCTAATCCTTTATCTGAACCACCAGCTAATAAAATAATATTTTCGTCAAATGCATTTAATCCTGCTATTGTACTTGCTGGACTCGTTCCTATTGAATCATTGTAGTATTTTACTCCGTCTAATTCTCTTACAAATTCTAGTCTATGTTCAACACCATTAAATAATTTTATTGCTTCTGTTTGCTTTTCTATGCTTACTAAAGGAGCAGTAGCAGCTAATGCTGCACAAATATTTTCGTAATTATGTATGCCTCTTAATTTTATATCTGTTCTTTTTAGTATATGTCTTCTTATTCCGTCTTTACAAAACTTTATTGTTTCATCATCTCTATCATATATGTATCCATTCTCCAATTTTTCCTTGCTACTAAATAATATAACTTTGCCATTGGCTTCCTTACTAAAACTATATGTAATATCATTATCCTTATTCAAAATTAAAAGTCCATTTTCAGTCTGATATTTAAAAATATTTTTCTTAGCATCTTGATACTCTTCATATGATTTATGTACATTTAGATGATCTGGATATATATTGGTTACTATTGAAATTTCTGGACTCACATCCATATCCATTAATTGAAAACTACTTAGTTCTATAACAATAACATCTTCTGGTTTTATGTTGTCTATTTCCACAAATATAGGTTTACCAATGTTACCACCTAAGTAGCAATTATATCCTGCTTTTTTTATAATATCGGCAATGATAGAAGTAGTTGTGGTCTTTCCCTCTGTTCCAGTTACTCCAATTACTTTGCAAGGGGCTAATTTTAAAAGCATCTCTATTTCTGATGTTAGTATAGCACCTCTTTCAACCTCTTCAACTAATTCTGGAATTGTTGGAAGAGCACTAGGAGAACGAAATATAATGTCAAATCCTTGTACTTCCTTTAAACATTCTTTTCCCGTAATTATATTAAATCCTTTTGCTTTTACATTTTCCAATGCTTCTTCATTCAACTCTGCTTCAGTTTTCTGGTCAAATACAGTAATTATGGCCCCTAAATTATATAGGTAATTTATTAATGGTATATTACTTACTCCTAATCCTATTATTGCAACATTTTTAGCTTTTATATATCTTTTAAATTCTTCTAATTTATTATTAATGTACTCCATTATTTTTTACTCCTTCTTCACAAAATATACTATATACTTTCTCAGCTGATTCTTTTGCGCTTTTACACTCTGTCACATCAACAGTAATTGTATTAGGATATATTTTATAAAATCCTGCTAACTTTTGTAATTTATCCCTTTTAATTATATTTTTTCTCACTTCTTTTTCTAATTCATATCCGTTATATTGTATGCATTTTCTTTTTACACGTTCCTCTAAATCTGCTGTAATAAAAATATGATAATCCTGTTTAGGATATATCTCCATTAGAGCTCTTCCAGATACTATAACATTATACTCTGACTTTAAATTATCTATATATTCTTTTGCATATTCAAATAATCTTGTATTATCTGCCAAACCACCAACTATAGAAACAGCCAATGATGAAGCTTTAGATTGCAGTTCCTCTTCGCTTATTTTTATTCCATCTATATATACAACAGACTCATTATTTTCCATCTTAATGTCAATTTCGTACTTCTCCATTAATCTTTTTATATCTATTTTTTTTAATTTGAATTTTAATTTTAAAATATTTTTTTCCTCTTGTAGTAAAGCATAGACAATTGCTCTATATAAATTTCCACCATGCAGTAATACAGCATTTGGAATTATATTTAAAAGTTCTCTACATATAGAAGTTTTACCAGCACCGACCAAACCCTCTATTCCTATAACCATTGCTTATATTCACCTCGTGTATATTATACATATAAAAACAAAATTAAGCAACAAATTTTGTCACTTTAGGGACGTTCCTTTTTTTGTAACAGACATACAATCTATTTTTATTGCATATAATATTTATAGATATTTTTGAAAGGATTTTGTAAAATGAGTGGTATTGTAGGATTTTTTAACGTCAAAGAAAAAATTATGAATTCACAAGAGATTTTGATGAATATGAATAATAAACTTATGCATAGAGGTTCTGACAAAGATGGGTACTATATTGGTGACAATATTGCTTTAGGTTTTAGAACTATTTTATGTGGCGACAATCAACCCATAAGTTTTAATTTTGAGGGAAATACATATGTTATTGTGTATGATGGAAACATTTATAATTTGAAGGAATTAAAACTTGAACTTGAACAATATGATTTCTGTTTTTCTACAAATTCTGATGCAGAGGTAATTTTAAAAGGTTATATTCATTTTAGAGAAAGTTTTGTTAATAAATTAAATGGTGTTTTTGCTTTTGCTATTTTTGACAAAAATCAAAATTCTCTATTCATTGCTAGAGATCATTTTGGCATCAAGCCTTTTTATTATACAATTATAAATAATACTTTTGTTTTCGCTTCGGAAATTAAAGCATTGTTTCAGTTTCCTAATGTTAATCCCAAAATGGATTCCATGGGAATATGTGAATTAATTGGAATTGGTCCAGCTCACACTCCAGGAGTAACCGTTTTTAAAGATATTTATGAGATAAAACCTGCACACTATGGTATTTATAACGATGGAGGTTTCCATTCTAAAAGTTATTGGAAGTTGATAAGCAAGCCTCATACTGACAGTTTAGGTAAAACTTGCGAAACCATAAAGTATTTGTTAGAAGATAGTATAAAAAAACAACTAGTTTCCGATTTACCAGTATGCTCTTTTCTTTCTGGTGGATTAGACTCTAGTATTATTTCCTTATATGCCGCAAATTATTATAAGGTTAATGATTTAAAGCCATTAGATACGTATTCTGTAGATTATGTGGATAACGATAAGAACTTTGTTAAAAGCGATTTTCAGCCCAATTCAGATAATTACTATATAGAATTAATGAGTAAAAGGCTATATTCAGAACATCACAACATAGTTTTAGATACTCCTGAATTAGCAGATGCTCTAGAAGCGGCAATGATTGCTCGTGATGTTCCTGGAATGGCCGACATAGATTCTTCATTATTATTATTTTGCAAAAATGTAAAACCAGAAGCATCTATTGCCCTTACTGGCGAATGTGCAGATGAAATCTTTGCTGGTTATCCATGGTTTTTTAGAGAAGATGCTTTAAGTAGTAATACATTCCCTTGGTCTATTGCAATACAAGAAAGACAGACTTTGCTTAATAACCAAATTAGTGAAAAAGTAGATTTAAAAGCATATATTGATTATAGATATAATGAAAGCCTTAATGAAGTAAGTTTAATTGGTAGTGACTCTAAAGAAACATTAGAAAAAAAGAAAATCTCTCATTTGACTTTAAATTGGTTTATGCAAACTTTATTGGAACGTGCTGATAGAATGGGTATGTATAATGGATTTGAAATGAGAGTTCCGTTTTGTGATTATAGAATTGTAGAATATGTATGGAACATTCCTTGGGAAATAAAAGCTTTAAATGGTAGAGAAAAGGGATTGTTAAGATATATTATGAAAGATAGTTTACCTTCTGAAATAGTTGATAGAAAGAAAAGTCCTTATCCTAAAACCCATAACCCAACATATTTAAACAAAGTAAAAGAAATGCTTACCAATATAATGAAACAGCCTGATGCTCCTATTAATACTTTATTTAATAAAGAATATGTTTGGGAGATTTTAAATACAGATGGAAAATCATTTTCTAGACCATGGTTTGGACAGTTGATGACAGGACCTCAGCTTATGGCATATTTGTGCCAAGTTAATATGTGGTTAGAAATGTATGAACCTAAAATAGAACTTTAAATGTAAAATAGAGGTTTAGAATCTTCGAAGTGCGGGCGATTAAAATCGCTCCT
>ENA-OOZD01000796-OOZD01000796.1-human-gut-metagenome-genome-assembly--contig:-NODE-796-length-13917-cov-1.484562_pt1 | contig 13917 bp, 9 predicted proteins | sample MGYA00241186_ERZ501395 | MGnify/ENA primary metagenome ERZ501395 (study PRJEB25962, sample SAMEA2042730) | human gut metagenome | biome: human gut; feature: human-associated habitat; material: faeces... | reverse complement strand
CCTTGTGTGCCAGCTGCTCCGCCGAGTCCGCCGGAAACTTGAAGCCCGTCACGCCGTCCGAAAGCAGGGAACCTGCGTTGCCTAAATCCGAGCAAATCACCGGCGTGGCGGCGCTGAAGGCTTCCACAATTGTCATCGGGAAGCCTTCATACCACTGTGTCGGCAGAATCAGCGCCTTGGACTGCCCCATCAGCGCCCGTGCCGCCGAATTTGGCACAAAGCCGCGCAGTTCTACCTGCTTCAGCTTTTCCCGCGTCAGATATTCGCGGCACCATGTCTCCTCCGGCCCTGTACCGCAGATGATCAGCTTCATGCCCCCGCCTGAACGCTCGTAGCGCGCCCACGCTTCCAGCAGCAGCCGGATGCCCTTGAGCGCATCCAGCCGCCCGATGTACACCACCTGATTTTCGCGCGCCGCGTATGGCACAATCGTCTCCGGCGGTTCCACAAAGTTCGGCTTTACGGACACGTTTTCCGGCGGAATCTGCTTAAGCGCCAGCAGCTTCTGACGGTTGAAGTCCGTCAGGGTGATGTAATGCAGGCGGTTGTACGTTTTGAGGGCACGGTGCAAACGTGTGCTGAGCACGCAGAGCACCGTCTGCAGGCGGCTGCCGCGGTAGCAGCGGTGCTTCACCGCGCAGTGCAGCCCCTTTTTCGTGCAGTCCTCGCAGATATGGCCGTCGCGGTAGAAAAGCGCGTTCGGGCAGAGCAGACGGAAGTTGTGCACCGTCTGCACCACGGGAATGCCCTCGCGCAATGCCGCGTAATACACTGCCGGGCCAATCAGCGGCAGCGTGTTGTGCACATGCACCAGCGAAATCCGGTTTTCGCGGATGCTCCGTCGAACCTCGCGGTATGTACGGATGCTGAAAAACATCCCCAGCGCACTGCGGATTTTCTCCAGCGCTCCCATGCGCGAAATCTCCTCGTTCCGCCGCACATACAGCGCCGCAGCGTGACCGTGCGTTTCCAGCAGGTGCTTCTCGTTCGCCACAACGACATCCTCGCCGCCGGGAACCTGATAATAGTCGTGTACCAGCAGTACAGCGGGCTGTTTTGTCGTTTGCTGCATTTACTTTCTCCTGATGGCTGCGTTCCAGATGAATTTCAGATTCGTGCTCCAGTAGCGCTGGAATAGCCGCTTCGGGTCTTGCATCAGGCGATAGAGCCATTCCAGGCTGTGCTTCTGCATCCATAACGGGGCGCGCCTCACGTTGCCCGAAAAGAAATCAAAGCCCGCGCCGACGCCAATCATCAGCCCATGCACACGCCCTTGGTGCGCCGCCATCCAGCGCTCCTGCTTCGGCGCTCCCAGCCCGACCCACACAAAATCCGGCTGCGCCTGATTGATGCGCGCCACGGCAAGCGCATCTTCCTCCGGTGTCAGTTCGCGGAAGGGCGGCGCGTCTGTGCCCGCAATTATCAGCCCCGGATACTCCTGCTGCAGGCGCGCAATCATTTTCTCCTGCACTTCCTGCGTGCTGCCGTAGAAATAATGCCGCCAGCCGTGTGCCGCAGACTGCCGAAAGACCTCCATCATCAGGTCAGGCCCGGTTGTCCGCTGAATCTGCGGATACCCGCGCCGCCGCGCCTCCTGCGCCAGCGGATTGCCATCCGGAATCGCCATCAAACCGCCGTTCTGCACGGCACGGTAGTCCGCATCCTCGTAACTGACGACGGTTGTATGTACATTCGATACGCAGATGTAATCTCCCTGCAATTGATGAATATTCTGCGCCAAATATTTCAGCAGCCAATTCATGTTGATGACTGCAATATTGCCCCCTAAAATCGGACAGACCGGAATTTCACGCTTGTCCACTTTGCGGCAGTACTGCGCTGCTCCTTCGTGCGCCGTGGCAAACACCCCTTTCCCCACTTCCCCAGCAAGAAACCTTGATACTATTTCCAGATTCATCTGCGCCATCTGCTTGCAGCCAATATTATATCCCAGATGAAAATCTGCGACCAGAACCACCTTTAACTCCTTCATATTTCCTGCCTTTTTATCAACAGAAATATTGTACTTCGTTGTATGTATATTTCCAGCACTGAGCACTCCGTAAATACTGACTGTTGAAATGATCACCGCACAGACAGCTCCCACAACAGCAGTTCCCATATTGCTGAAAAGCAGTTCTCTTCCCGGAAAACCAAGATTTCTAAGAGGATATTTCAGTAACAGTCTCAATCCATCCGCGATTCCCAGAGTCATAAGTGTATACATCAAAACACCGAGCCAGTAATTACTCAGAAGCTTCATAAATCTCCTGAATCCTGATGCAGGTGCCATAAATGCGATCAGTATACTAAACACTACAAATAAATATACAAGTCCAATCCCCCTGCACACCCACACATTCCGAAAAACCGTATGCAATACCTGAAACCAGTGCAGGCTGCGAAGCAGGATATATACACACACCAACAGATAAAACGGTGCCAGATATATTGCAGCCATATAATATGTCTCCTTTCCAACTCTCATTGCCATAACAATTTTATTACTATAACAATTCCAGAAAATCATAATTGCTTCTTATTATACAAAAAAGAATCCTCAGCCGCCACTATAAGCTGCTGAAGATTCTATTAATTTTACTGTTCCATCTGTCTTCCCAGAAATCCGCTTGCTGTTCTGATGAGCATCTTCTCTGATTCACCCATCACATCTCTTTCATTCTTTCCCAGTAAAAGAACCGAACCTACTGTATCTCCTGCACTGATAATAGGCTGCATGATCTGGGAATACAAAGGTTCTCTCTGTTCCTGAGTCACAGGTATCCTGCTTCTGTCATTTCCGTTGGCAAACACAGAGCTTCTCTCCGTAATTGCATCTTCCAGAGCTTTGCTGATAGGTTTTCCCACATATTCCCTGCTTCCCTGTCCCGCAGCAGCCACCACCTGATCGTGATCTGTGATACACGCTACCATCCCGCTTGACTGCGCCAGCGCCTCTGCATATTCCTTTGCAAAAACATTCAGTTCTCCGATAGGGGAATACTTTTTCAGAATAATCTCCCCCTCCCGGTCAGTAAAAATCTCCAGTGGTGTCCCCTCTTTTATCCGCAGCGTTTTTCTGATCTCCTTAGGAATGACCACACGCCCCAGATCATCTATGCGCCGAACAATTCCTGTCGCTTTCATGCACTTTTCTTCCTCCTGTTTTTCCTTTTATCGAAGTTTACTGTCTTTGTACCCTTCAGTTTCCATATCATGTGTTGTATGGTTATTATGTGGAAAAACAGGGAGAATATACATTTCTGTATTTACAAAAAATGCCATTTAACTGCAATCAAGCGGTTATTTCCCGGAAAGTAATTCCATCAGTTCCTCTTTTGTGAAGCTGCCTCCGTTAAGCCCTTCGCCCTCCAGGATCTGATCTGCCAGTTCACGTTTCTTTTCCTGCAGTTTCAAAATATTTTCTTCAATCGTATCCTTCACGATCAGCTTGTATACATTCACTACATTCTTCTGACCAATTCTGTGTGCTCTGTCCGTTGCCTGATTCTGCACTGCCAGATTCCACCATGGGTCAAAATGGATTACAATATCTGCTGCCGTCAGATTCAGACCGGTTCCTCCTGCCTTCAGAGAAATACAGAATACCTGTGTGTTATCTGTGTTAAAGTTCTCTACCATCTGTGCACGCTTCTCCTTACTTGTAGAACCAGTCAGCATATAGTAACTGATCTTCTCCTCTTCAAGGCGCTTCGCAAGATGGTCAAGCATTGTCGTAAACTGCGAAAACAACAGAATCTTATGTCCGCTCTCCACTGCATTACTGATCATATTCAGGCACATATCCACTTTTGCAGAATCAGCTTTATAATCTGCAAAAATAAGAGACGGATCACAACAGATCTGGCGCAATTTTGTCAGCTCTGCCAGAATTGTAATCTTTGAGGTCTTAAATTCTTCTTCGGACTGCTTATCCAGCATCAGCATCATCCGTTTCACATGTGCATCATAAAGCTTCTGCTGCTCTCCTGTTAGCTGTACAAACATATTCTCTTCCAGCTTATCCGGCAGATCTGTAAGCACTTCCTTCTTCAATCTTCGGAGTACAAACGGCCGGATCATTTTCTGCAGACGTTTCATTGCATCTTCATCTGAATTCTGAACTGCCGGAATTTCAACTTCTTCCCTGAACTTCTTATAACTGTAAAGGAAACCGGGCATCAGATAATCAAATATACTCCACAATTCACTCAGGCGGTTTTCCACCGGAGTTCCTGTAAGAGCCAGCCTGAAGTCTGCCTGAACCTCTTTTACTGCTTTCGCAGCCTGAGTGTTTGCATTCTTGATATACTGAGCTTCATCAATAATCTCACATCTGAACTTATATCCTTCATATTCGCTGATATCCCTTTTCAGCAAATCATAGGAAGTCAGAAGAATATCCTCAGAATCTGCTTCTGCCAGGATCTGTCTTCTCTCTGCTGCAGTCCCGGTCACCATCTTTGCTGTAAGCTCCGGTGCAAAACGTTGAATTTCACTGCTCCAGTTATATACCAATGATGCAGGAGCTATAATTAATGTATTTCTTTGCAGCTTTCCAGTTTGTCCATCTGCCTTCTTTCCATCAGCTTTCTGCGCCTCTGCTGCCTTGCACGCCTGTTCCACTGTCTCAATTTCACTCTGCATATTTAACATTGCAGTTTCTTTTACTGCTATATTTTCAACAACAGTATTCCTTCTTTCCAGAAATTCTGACAGTAGAAATGCAATCACCTGCAACGTTTTTCCAAGTCCCATATCATCTGCAAGTATTCCGCCGAATCCATTATAATTCAATGTCTTAATCCACAGAAATCCCCGTTTCTGATACTCCCGCAGAACTTTATCCAGGCTCTCCGGCACCTCAAAATCATTATCCTCAATGGTCTTCATATTTCTTACCAGCGACTTAAAAGATTTATCCTTTACTGCCGAAACAACCGGATTCTCTTTCAACTGTGCATCCAAATACAACGCACGGTACTTCTGTACTTCAATCTTATCCTGCTTCATCTGCTTATCCGTCAGCTGAAGCCCTGCCCTGAGTTCTTCCACTGTATCCAGACCCGAGTCTGCTGCATTTACAAAAGCTCCGTTTTTCAGACGATAGAACTTTTTCTTCTTATTATATCTGGAAAGAATGTCAATCAGTTCTTCCTTTGAAATATCTCCTGCTGTCATACTCAGCTCCAGCAGATTTCCACTCAGGGAAACACCTACTGTAACCTTTGGCGAATTCCGGACTTCAATCCGTCTCAGCGCATCAGAAATAAATACTTCTCCCACTGCCTGCAGTGCCTGAATTCCTTCTGTCAGAAATTCATATTCCATCTCTTCATCATCCGCAATTACCGCACACTGTTCAAATGGATTAAAAGCATTCGAATATTTATGAATCACATTTCTGACAACTGTTTCTCTATTCATATCCCTTGCTGCAATATCGTCCGTTGTATATAAAGAAAATTCCCTGTCTCCATACTTAACAGTCGCCTTACATGTAACCATATTTTCCTGCGGTGCATCCAGATAAAATCGAAACTCCGGTTTAACCATTCCATAATTTTCCGGATGAAATTCAATCATTCTGCATTTAAAAAACTTCTGGATCACCGGTAAAAGTTCCTGACAGAATGCCGGTACATCTTTATTTTCTATAAACGCTTTCTCACCGGGGATCAAAGACAAACTGTCCAGAAAATCCTTAACAGGTAAAAGCTCTTCTACATTCTCAATATAAATCTTTTTATCATAAAAGCAAATTTTATACTGTTCCGTATTTGCTGCACACGTAAATTTGCTTACCTTCAGTTCAATTCCCTGCTTTGCACCTGTTATGGTCATTTTTCTCGGAAGATGTTCTCTGGTTATTTCCCAGGTTGTGTTTCTGGTTCCTATAGATTCTCCCTGCAATGTCTTTCCTTCCATCAAAAGCAAAAATTCTGCCAGTTCATTTCCTGACAGATCCAGATGCCTTACCTTTTCCAGAGTTCCCATATAGTATCCATAATAGGAAGAGGATCTGTGAAATTGTCTGTTGTTGTCTGCCCATTTACAGATAAATTTCGCAAGCGGTCTGGATTCCTCGGCAAAGGATTCTATTGTATGGACAAACTGAAGATTTTTCCCATATTTATAATCATCCTGATTTGCTATATGAACATCAAAGGAAAATGCATCCTTCAGTACGTACATTTTATTAATTCCTATTTTAAATTCTACTGTAAATGTTCTTCCGTCAAAATTAAAATATGGTTCCAGCCTTACTTTTCCATAAGTGCTTCCCTGAATCAGTGGAAGAGACTTCGCAACTGCCTGCTTCTGCAATAATGAAGCCAATTCCGGCGTGGTATGCATCTGCACTCCTTTTCTGATCGTATGGGTCAGACCACCTTTTACAATTTTTTCTACAGATTGTCCGTAATCATAACTATCCATATCATTTTCATAATCATTATATTGCAGAAGAACCGCTACACAATGTTTACAAAGTCCACCATATTCTGCATATGCCCGACATTCACAATAGCAGGTATCAACTTCATCATTCTCTGTATCGATTGATACATCTACTTCATAGATATTTCTTCCACTGCCTTTTACAGATGCAACAATTTCATCAGACGCACCCATATTTTTTACATCCATATCCAAAACTTTTCCTGTTGCATAAAGTTCTGCACCTTTACTGTATGATGAAGAATTTGCCATATATCTGATCTGAGTTTTTGAAATCATATTTCTATACCTTTCCTGATACAATTAAAAACTTTTTGTATCATTTTCCCGGTTAAACCTGAGTAAAAAAGAATCCCTTCACCAGGCAGTCTCAATCTCTGCTTAAAGTGAAGGGATTTCCTCATCCATCGTTATTTATTTTACACGATAACCTTCGCAACTACAAGACCATAAACTTTAAGTTTATCACTGCCATTGCCATAAATCCAGCTGATCTCGCCTTCCGGTACGGGAATGCTTACAGCTTCTGTTCCGAAATTCTGATAAATATAATATTTCTCATTTTCATTCTCTCTCACTGTGATCTCCAGTGCATCCGGGATTTCTTCTTTGATTCCGCAGGAAACGCCGCTGTCTTTGAGCACTTTTTCAAGGAAGTCTCCATAGAATTCTTTATCAGCATCTGCTGCCACATACCATGCCTTACCTTTGCCATATTCATTCACTGTCAGGCAGGAATAGCCTTCATAGAAATCACTTCCGTAGGTCATTAAAGTACGTGCTCCGCGAAGCTCCACAAGGTCGCACAGATATTTACATGTATAAGTCTTATCCAGTCCAAGTTCATTGCCAGCCACAGGAACAAAAGAATTTTCTTCCCAGTCATAAAGGCCGTCAATTTCTGTGCTTCTGATTCCCAGTACATCCATCAGTCCATGTGGTGTTCCTTCCAGATAACACCTGTCTGTATCATCTGCAATTCCGGACCAGTAACTTGTGATCAATGTACCGCCGTTTTCCACGAACGCACGAACCTTTTTGGCAAAACCTTCCTTGAACATATAAACCATTGGAAGAGCCAGTACTTTATATTTATCCAGTTCACAGGTCATATCGATCACATCCACATTGACGCCTTGCTTACGGAAACCTCTGTAGAATTTCAGCATTGCTTCCAGATAATGAAGCCCTTTATTTCTGGGTCCCTGGCTGTCCTCCATTGCCCACTGGCTGTCCCAGTCATAAAGCATGGCAACCGAGCTGTTCACAGTTGTTCCTGCCAGTTCTTTTAACTCTTTCAGAACTTCTCCAACCCTGGAAACTTCTTTAAACACTCTTGTATCATTTCCACCGTAATGATCGATCACTGCTCCGTGGAACTTCTCAGAAGCACCTCTGCTCTGGCGAATCTGGAAATAGAGAGCACCTTCTCCGCCATGTGCAATTGCCTGCATGGACTGTGCAAAAAGCATTCCCGGTTTCTTTAATTTGCTCACACTCTGCCAGTTTGTAGAAGTCGGGCAGGATTCCATCTGGAAGAACGGCTTTCCTTTCAGAGAACGCATCAGATCATGGCACATACCATTGTCATAAGCTGTATCGATCACTGCTTCTTTATGCCATGTCGGATAAGTATCCCAGGAAACCACATCAATCTCTTTTGCAATCTTAAAATAATCTAAACCGCCAAAATAATGCATCAGATTAGCAGTAGTCGGAAGTGTGCTTCCTCCCTCTCTCAATGCTGCAATCTCATGATGAATGAAATTCGCTGTCTGATGAGTAACAAATCGTTTCCAGTCCAGATTCAGTGCATGAAGCTGTGTCTCACCAATCTTAGACGGACTCTCGATCTGGTCAAAGCTGTTATAAGTATGACTCCAGAAAGTGGTGCACCACTTATCATTCAGATTTTCAATAGTCTGATATTTCTCTTTCAGCCAGTTACGAAATGCTTCCTGGCACAGCGGACAATGACATTCTCCGCCATACTCATTGGAAATATGCCACAGGATCACACCCGGATGTGTGGCAACCTCCTGTGCCAGCTTTTTGTTAATAATATGTACCTTCTCTCTGTAAACAGGAGAAGTATAACAATGATTATGTCTGAATCCAAATAAGGCTCTGTGGCGTGTTTCATCTACACGAAGTACCTCCGGATACTTGTCTGCCATCCATTTGGGTCTTGCACCTGACGGTGTAGCCAGAATTGTAGAAATTCCTCTTTTATAAAGCTTATCAATGATTTCCTGCAGCCATTCAAAATGAAATACACCTTCTTCCGGTTCCAGTGTAGACCAGGAAAAAATCCCAAGGCTTACTACATTACAGCCAGACTCCTCCAGCATATCAATATCTTTTGCCAGAATATCCGGCCTCTTTAACCACTGTTCCGGGTTGTAATCACCGCCATGGAGCAGTTTATCTGTTCTAAAGTCCATACTTGTTCTCCTCTTAATTCTCTATTCTCAGTCGTTTTCTTTTTCACTATCATATTTAATACTCTATCCAATTTCAAAACACACTATTCTCGCTACTTATTACTTTTCTCAGTCAAAGCAGACAGGATTTGATTTCATTCTTCTTACAGGATATAGTTTGCAATTACTCCAAGTTTGTTTGCGCAACCGATTGTTCATATTTTTAGTATATTCCTTTATATTAATAAAGTCAATTAGCCATTATTATCTAATTTCGAATCTCTTTTTTGTCATATCACACAATTCATGACTGATTTTTCCATTTTTCAAACACACACACGAATCCTGCTTGCAGGATTCCTCCGCCTGTGGCGAGTCGCTTCAGCGACATAATTCCTCTCTTCCACAATGCGATCCTGTCCGGGAACTTTTTATGTTACAGAAAGATTATGAAGTAATTTCCCATGAAAAAAATCCTCTGATTATTGATTCTCCAATAATTACAGAGAATTTTTCATTTTTCTACTGTGTTGACTCACGCAGCATCACCTGATAATTCAGTGTCGACGTATCCTCCAAAGGCTTCTCCCCGAGGATGTTCAGTAATTTCGCACATGCCATCTTTCCCAGTCTTACCGTATCAAAGCGTATACTGGTAATCGGTGGATTATTATATTCCAGATTCTTACTGTCATACATACTGGCTATTTTTATTTCTGCAGGAACCGATATTTTCTTTTCCCTCAGACTGCTCAGACACATGCTGCAGATCACATCATCCATACAGACAATACCATCCGCGCCTTCTTCAAGCAGTCTCTTCACAGCATCAGATACTGCTGCCTGATTATCCGTATCCATGAAGATCAGATTTTCGTTAACAGAAACTCCCATTTCCTCATGTGCTTCCAGAAAACCCTGATATCTGCTTCCGGTAACATTGTAGGACTGATTTCCACCCAGAAGTGCCAGATTCCGAAAACCTTTCATCAACATAATACTTGTCAGTTCTTTTCCGGCTTCCTGGTTCTTGTTATCTACAAACGGAACTTCCGGATCTGAAGATGGGCCGATCAATATATATGGTTCCTTACAGTTCTTCAGATATTTCTGTACCTTGGAACTTACCACTGCTCTGCTTACAATGATCCCATCGACTTTTCGATTTGCCTCCAGTCTCTGTATCTGCGATACATCTGCTCCATCAATCATAGAAATAATAATATCATACTCATAGGAGGAAGCCATCTCACAGATTCCATTCATACAGTCTTTAAAAAAAAGAAACTCTGTGGCAACATAATCCTTCGGCATCAGCAGTGCAATATTATAAGTTTTACGCTGTGCCAACCCCTTTGCCACAACATTGGGTCTGTAATCATGTTCTTTTATAAATGCCCGTACTCTGTCTCTTGTAGCCTGACTGATTCTTCCCTTTCCTGAAATAGCACGTGATACCGTAGTCTTACTTACCCCAAGCTCCCGGGCGATATCTTCTATTGTATATATCTTCTTTTCTTCTGTTTCCATAAAATACCCCACTTTTTGCGCAACCACTTGATTATATTCTATAAAATAACAAAATACTCAAGCACTTACAAGTAACTTTTAAAGAAGATATACCGGCAGTTCCTCATTAATATGAACAGAACCTTTTGCTGTTTTTTTCTTTTCTTCTGTAACAGATATTGTTTCCGGTTTCTCTGCCTCTTTTGTGGATACAACGGGCTTCTTTACGGTTTTCCCGGCACCTGCATTTGCTGCACGCCGAATACTCTCCCTGCCTACTGACATAATTCCATGACCTCCTCTGCCAATCTCGTATATTCCCTGGCACTTCTGCTTGATTTTTTATATTCCACAACCGGAATACTGTTATCCTGTGACCATTCTACAGAGCTGTCCACTCTGATGATCTGCTCAAATACATGAATATCCTCAAGTTCATGCAGTGTTTCCATTGTCTGTTTATAATAACTCTTTCTTGTATCTACCTTTGTCACTGCAATTCCGGCAACTTCCAGTTCCGGAGTAATCTGCTTTACTTCATTAAGAAATTCAAACATATTCGCAAGTCCGAACATTCCCCATGGACTTGCCTCAACAGGAATAATTACCCTGTCTGATGCACAAAGGATATTCATCACCCAACCACCCAGCGTAGGAGGTGCATCAATCAGAATATAGTCATAATTTCCTGCATCCTTTATCTTCTGAATGCATTTTCGCAGGATAAATTCTCTCTGCCATTTTGTAAAAAGTTCATATTCTATAGAACTCATCAATGTAGACGATGGTATCAGATCCAGATTTTCGTAGGGAGTATGTACCACATAACCGCTGAGCTCTTCCTGTTTTCCGATTGCGCAATACAGATTCTTCTCTCCTTTCGCCTGCTCCAGCACCCAGTTCTCCGGAAAAAAGGCAAGAGAAAGATTTAACTGCATATCTCCATCGATCAGAAGAACCTTTTTCCCTGCCTGAGCCATCGCCGCTCCAAGGTTTGAACAGGTTGTGGTTTTTCCACTTCCACCCTTATTATTTGTAAAACATATCGTTATGGTTTTTCCCATGGAACTGTCTCCTTTACCACTTACTTTACTTGTATTATAGGAGATTTATCATATAGATTCAACTGTTTTCCTCATCTTCGCAACCCTGTAACTCATTTGCATTGCCGGACAAACATTTCTTTGATTCCCAAAATAAGCCCTTGATTTTTTGTTTTTTTGTGTTATAGTATTTATATACTTGATATGTAGTTTTTAAAACTATATTATATTGTTTTCATTATATTTATCTGAATGAATGGAGGCGTTTTTATGAAATTTAAATTAAAAGATCCCGGAAGTGCGATCACTCATGGTATTGCCCTTCTTCTCGCTACAGTCGGAGCAGTTCCTCTTATTATCAAGGCAGCGCGTTCTTATGATGTGCTCCATATTGTTGCTTTAAGTATTTTTATCCTTACCATGGTTCTGCTCTATGCAGCCAGTACCATTTACCATTCTGTAGATTCTACAGAGAAGGTCAATCGACGGCTGCGAAAAATGGATCACATGATGATTTTTGTGATGATCGCCGGAAGCTATACTCCTGTATGCCTGATCGTTCTTCATAACCGCATTGGATATATTCTGTGCGCGCTGGTATGGAGTATTGCAGTCCTCGGCATTATCTTAAAGGGCTGTTGGATCACCTGTCCCAAATGGTTGTCCTCTGTACTGTATATCGCCATGGGCTGGCTGTGTGTACTGGCATTTGTTCCAATCTTCCATGCACTCCCACGTGCAGGATTTGACTGGCTTCTTGCAGGCGGAATCATTTATACCATCGGTGGTGTGATCTATGCATTAAAAGTTCCGCTTTTTAATTCCAGACATAAGAATTTTGGTTCCCATGAGATCTTTCACATCTTTGTTATGCTTGGAAGTGCCTGCCATTTCATTGTCATGTACTTTTTTGTTGCTCCACTACCTGTATAACCGTCAATTTGCCAATAAACAAAACAAGGGGTTGCAGCACCGGATTTTTTCCGGTGCTACAACCCCTTAACAATACAATTTTCTCTGCTGCAGCATAATCCCTGCAGGAAAGCTTTTATATTACACAGCTACTCTTCTTTCCGGATACAATCCATAGGATCCATATCCCACGCCAAAATATCCATAATAGCTCTTCGCCTCTGCGAACAGCGGATCATATACTCTGCCTCCGATTTCAGCCCAGCAATGACCGCTTCCGTCAGTTGCCGTTGTATCTACGCAGACATAAACATTCTTATATCCAAGAGCCTTTGCAAGATAGGCAAACGAACAGGCATCTGAGAAACAGTCCCCGCCTTTTCCGCTCAGTATCAGATAATCGTTTGCATATAACGCAGGCCATGCAGTCTGATTATAAAATATTCTTCTGGTATCGTAATAATGCTGATACATTACCCATCTGAAACAGGTTTCAAATTTCTCACTTTTTGACATACTCGGTTTTGTAATCTTGCTGACAACATCCTTTGCTCTCTGCAAAGTCTCATACTCATACGCTTTGGTGGAATTCATTTTCTTTCCATTTGGATAATAAATCGTCTTTCCTTTTTTCCAGGCTTCCAGAATTCCCTTTTCTGTACAATAATAAATTGTATTTCCAACTTTAACTGTTTTCGTTCTCAGAACACCCTTGTCACTGAAATAGTAATATTTTCCGCTGATTTTCTTAACGCCACTGTAACGTATTCCATTGGAACCAAAATAATATTTCTTGTTATTGTATTTGATCCATCCGGTTTTCATAAATCCTTTTGGACTGAAATAATAAACTTCACCATGGATTTTACGCATTCCTGTAAGATACTGTCCATCTTTAAAATATTTCTTATTTTTTGTTCCATACTCATACCAGCCATTTTTCACCTCCGGTATGGGTGTTGGTGCAGGTGTCTCGATTGGTGTTACATCCGGAGCCGGTGTTTCAATCGGGATCGGTGTTAAAATAAAATCCGGTACTTCTGCTGCCATGGCCGGAACACTGCCCATCACACATACTGCGCATACTGCAAGCCATTTTGTCATCTTTTTCATTTTCTCTTATTCTCCTTATCTGACGGGTTCAGAAGCTCAGCAACTCCAGTTTTTTATTTCTGGTAAATTGTTTAATCTCATATTCACGTCTCATCGCTTCTTCTTTTGTTGAAAATCCTTCATAATATACAAGTGTAACCGGTCTTTTGGTCCTTGTATATTTCGCGCCGTTCTTTCCCTCGTTGTGTGCTTTCATACGTTTTTGCAGACAGTTTGTCCACCCTGTATAAAAAGTCCCATCTGCACATTTAACAATGTAAGTATAATTCATCATAATCACCCGACAGTCATATATTATAATCAAGCAACTGTCTTATTGTCTGGAATTGCATTATTTGAAATTTTTTATAATTTATGTAAAGGACAACTGCTATCTTTTGCGGTCGTCCCTGTTTCTATAATAAACAGTCGGTTTAAAACACGTATATCATCCGGACACATATTCTTTCTGACAGCCA
>ENA-OOZD01000781-OOZD01000781.1-human-gut-metagenome-genome-assembly--contig:-NODE-781-length-14141-cov-1.692674_pt1 | contig 14141 bp, 11 predicted proteins | sample MGYA00241186_ERZ501395 | MGnify/ENA primary metagenome ERZ501395 (study PRJEB25962, sample SAMEA2042730) | human gut metagenome | biome: human gut; feature: human-associated habitat; material: faeces... | reverse complement strand
AGTCCGCACGGAATCCCAGGTCCGTGTAGAGTGGAGTCCGGGTGCGGTACTTGAAAATAAAACCTATACGATGGAACACACGACCCTGCTGGCTTCTGACCACAGTGCCGTCATTCTGGAAGGATATGAGTATCTGGTAAAAAGACTGGCGGACAGACCGTAGCTGCCATTTTGCGGGTCGGAAAAAAGACCGATGTGCGGTGGATAAAAGGTAAAAAGCATGAATAAAAATGTCACAAATACCAGTACAAAAACAGGCAGAATCAGCGGAACCGGACGATGCGGTTTGTGGTAGGAAAATGTATTATAATATGGAAGACACGCATACCGGTAAAAGGTATAGTGGGCGTATAAAACAGCAATAAAATAAATAGCGATGTTTACCCAGTCCAGATTAAAGCCTAAAATACCGTTGATGCCGTAAAATAAGACGACAACGGCTGCCCTGCCGCAGAGTTCGCCAAATGCCGCGCCGTCCCAGTAGCAGGATAAAAACATTTTTTTCAGACTGCGGTTGGAAATAGGTGCATTGCCGCCTGCAATACCGGCAAAACAGCCGATTACAAGCAGTAAAAGAAACGGAAAAAACAATAGCTTTAAATGTTCCCATGTAGACTCATTGACAGGAACAAAAGGGGCAATCAGACGGCTCTGACCGAAAAAATCAAAGGCAAAGTGACAGGCAGTGCCAAGCGCCGCAGTAAGGATAAAAGAAACTGCGGTAAATATTTTTAAGCGCGTAAGTTTCTGGGTGACAGTATTCATAAAACTCCAATCCGCCGGAATACGGCATATACAAAGGTTTGATGATGACATCATAAGATAGTGTATCCATAAAAGAATGCAAATATAACACAGAAACCGAATACAAAAATCAGAAAGGACATTTAAAAATGGCAAAACAGACGTGGAAACCGGGAAATATGTTATATCCCGTACCGGCAGTGATGGTGAGTTGCCAGCGCGAGGGCGGAAAACCGAATATTATTACCGTGGCATGGGCAGGAACAATCTGTTCAGATCCGGCAATGCTTTCAATTTCCGTAAGGAAAAACCGATATTCCTATGACATTATAAAGGAAACAAAAGAATTTGTTGTAAATCTGACGACAAAGCAGTTATGCCGTGCAACCGATTACTGTGGTGTGCGTTCCGGCAGGGATGTTGATAAGTTTCAGGAAATGCACCTGACACCGCAGCCGTCAGAAAAGGTAAAAGCACCGGGCATTGCGGAAAGTCCGGTCAATATAGAGTGCCGTGTGACACAGGTGCTTGAACTGGGCACACACGATATGTTTCTGGCAGAAGTCGTGGCGGTGCGGGTTGATGATGATTACATGGATGAAAAAGGCAGATTTGACTTAAATGCGGCAGATTTAGTGACATATTCCCACGGTGAATATTTTACACTGGGTAAAAAGCTTGGCACATTCGGATATTCCGTAGCAAAAAACAAACCCCAAAGCATTGCCGGAAACAACCCGAAACACAAGTCTAAAAGCAGCACAAAAAAAGGTGTAAAAGCGAAAGGCAGAAGCGGTAAACATACCCGAAAAGAAAAAGGAAAAAAGTAAGACAAAAAGGGGGCATTTTCGTTGAAAATCACACAGTTGTCCATTAAAAATTTTAAATCCGTAGAGGAACTGGTAATCCGTGATATTGAAGACGTACTTATTTTAGTCGGAAGAAACAATGCCGGAAAATCTGTCATGCTTGATGCAATCCGCGCGGTATCCGGCGATTATGCCATATCCGAAGCGGATTTTCACCACCGGGACGGCAATATTACCATCGGCATACAGCTTCTGATTACAGATGAAGATTTAGAGTATCTGCATCAGAACGGCATTGTCGGTAATTTCAAGCAGTTCTCACTGTGGAAAGAAAATTTTTGTAAAAAGCTGCCGTCCTATCAGGAAACGGAGGATGGCGGCACGCTTGAATTTGAATACATTTACGGCAGAAACGGCATCGTACGCTATAAAGACGGTTATTTTAAAAACAACCGTTATATCAAAAGTATTTTTCCGAAAATCTATTTCGTGGACCAGTACCGTGACAAGGAAGATATCAGTCAGGATTTGATTTTATTACAGCAGGATACCGGACTGCAGGCACTGCGGGACGACCGGTGCATTTTTGATGAAAAACGCAAATGCCACCAGTGCTTTGAATGTATCGGCGTAATCCAGAAAAAAACGCCGGAACAGCTGACACTGATGGAAACGAGCCGCCTGTTGCAGTACAAATTATTTACGTGTAATTTAAACCGGTTGTCAGAGCGTTTAAACTACTATTTCAGCCGCAACGGCGGGCAGTCCCATGAAATTCATTATGAGATTAAATTTGATGCGGACGAACTGTTTAAAATTGATACCGTTGTGCGTATGCGCGGCAGCAAAAAAGAGGGCGGACTGGATGCGCTCGGTGAAGGCTTAAAAAGCATTTACATTTTATCCCTGCTTCAGACCTATGTGGATACAAAAAACACAGCACCGTATATTATTATGGTAGATACACCGGAAATTTATCTGCACCCGCAGTTAAAAAAGGTTGCGAGTGAAATCCTTTACCGGCTGTCCAAAAAGAATCAGGTTATATTTTCCACGCACGAGCCGGAGATGCTGTTTAACTTTACATCGGGACAGATCCGTCAGGTGTATTCCGACAGCAGGTACAATACGTGTGTACGTGAAGACACCGACTTGGATGCCATTTTAAATGATCTGGGTTACACGGCAAATGACTTGATGAATGTGAGCTTTGTCTTTATTGTTGAGGGTAAGCAGGATAAGAGCCGCCTGCCGCTGCTGCTTAAAAAATATTATTCCGAGGTCTATGATGAGTCCGGACAGCTCAAGCGCATTGCGATTATTTCCACCAACAGCTGCACGAATATCAAGACGTATGCCAATTTAAAATACATTAATTCCGTTTATTTAAAGGACAGTTTTATGATGATCCGGGACAGCGACGGCAAAAACAGGATGCAGTTAGGACAGCAGCTCTGCAAATATTACGGCGACCGGTCACATGAAGATAAAGGCAATCTTCCACGGGTTACGGAGAAAAATGTGCTGATTTTAAAATATTATTCGTTTGAGAATTATTTTCTGTTTCCGGAAGTCATGGCGCAGATTGGTGTTGTAAAAAGTGTCGATGCGTTTTACGACATTTTGTGGAGTAAATATCAGGAATATCTCTATAAATTAACAAGTGTGAAAGCCATGTTAAAAAAAACGGGGATAAAGATACAGTCCCGTCAGGACATTGTGGATAACATTGAAAATATCCGGATTTACGTGCGCGGTCACAACCTGTACGACATTTTCTCCGGCCGTTATAAAAAGCAGGAAAATGAAATCCTGACGAAATACATTGAAGCTGCGCCGCGGGAAATTTTCGCGGATATTCTTGAAAAAATAGATGCGTTTGTCTACTTTGATTCGCGTAAAAAAGAAGAATAACACTACAGGCTTAAAAGGGCGGACATCAAAGATGCCCGCTCTTTACAAATTGCTCCGGATATGGTAACATGACAAATATTACAAAAGTGTTACAAAACAGTAAACTACACAGTTTATGGATTATGTTATAGATTATGATAGAAATGCCGTCACACGGCAGAAATGGAGAGAGTCATGTCACATTTTACCAAATATGGGAAAAGAATGAGACTGATGCTGCTGACAGCAATGTTTGTTGCCAGTATGGTATGCTTATTTGCAATACCGTTTGTAGAAAAGAATCTTTTAAATAATCAGGTAGCGTATTACCGTATAGAAGTAAACGGAACAGAAGTCGGGGCTGCCAATTCCCGCGCAGATGCGGCAAAAGCGCTTGCAGATGCAAGAGGACGGCTTTCCCGCATTTATCCTGATGTTATATATATGGAGCCGGAGTATACGGTAATTAAAGAGAGCCATCTTACGGCGGAACGCATGAGTGAGGAAGAACTCTCAGACAGTATCTATAGTGCATTATTTTCCAGTATAACAGATGTGAATTCACAGATTGCCTATATGGTCAGAATGGACGATGCAACGGTTACACTTGCAAGTTTGGATGATGTGTATACGCTGCTTTCCCGTGTGGAACAGCAGTATGACACCCAAAAAGAGTATACGGTGCAGTTAAAGGCTGCAGGCAGCAGCGGAGATTATACCGTCAGCTTTGAAAAGACCCAGACGGATGCCAGCAAAGACATCGTATCTGCGGTACTAAGCGGACAGGCATCCACGACACAGGAAGACGGAACGGTCGTGCATGACGGGATTACATCCATTGATTTTGCGCAGAATGTAACTGTCAGCGAAGTTCTTCTTGCAAAGACCGGGATTGTCAATGTGGACACGGCTTACGAAGCAGTGACAAAATCATCAGAAAACCGTGTGTTATATGAAGTAAAGGCGGGAGAAACCGTTGAATCCGTCGCTTCCGATTACAGAATTGATAAAGAACAGATTTACGAATGGAATACGCAGCTGGATACGGATTCGGTGCTTGCAGAGGGTGAGATGATAACACTTTCCGTACCGGAAACCCTGCTGTCTGTTGTGATGACAAAGCGTGAAACATATGATGAGACGTATCGTGCAACACCGCAGTATATACAGGATGAGGAAGCACAGAAGGGTAAGAATACGATAGAGGAAGAAGGAAGCACAGGAACCAGAAAGGTTACGGCAGAGGTTTCCTATATTAAGGGAAGACGGACAGATACGAAGATTATAGATGAAAAAGTCCAGACAGAATCGCAGCCACAGGTGATTTCAGTGGGTACGCAGTCAGACAGTGCGTATGGGTTACCGGTTTCCGGACAGTTTGGCGGAAATGTAAATAACGGTGTCATCTGGCTTGCAAAAGAGCGGACATCTGTTTATGCGGCAGCAGAGGGTACGGTGACACGTACCGGATGGTATGCAGATTACGGATATTGTATTGACATTACACATAAAGACGGCTCCGTAACAAGATATGGACACCTTGATGCAATTGGTGTGGTAAAAGGGCAGAATGTGACAGCAGGACAGCTGATTGCCAACAGCGGCAGTACCGGAAACTGCGATGAACCGTGTCTGTATTTTGAGCTGTGGATAAACGGCAGCACCGTAAATCCACTGCGCTTTATTCAGTAAAAGATAGTTCTTATGTATCAGATAAAGCATATACTGTAAATGCGCCTTTGCAAAACAAAGCTATTTTCGCAAGGTTTTTTTGGCTATACTCTTTACAAATGTGATGTTTATGTTATAATTTAACAGAATATGTTGAAAATAATAATGAAGTTGATATAGATAAGATAGAGGTGCATAACAATGGAACAGTATGTGATTAAGGGTGGAGTACGCCTTCAAGGAGAAGTTTCCATAGGTGGAGCAAAGAATGCAGCACTCGGCATTCTCGCTGCTGCGATTATGACAGATGAAACGGTAACGATAGAAAACGTGCCGAATGTACGGGATATTCGTGTACTTTTACAGGCAATTGAGGGGATTGGTGCAAAGGTTACTTATGTATACAATAATTCCGTTCAGATTAACGGTGGTTCTATCAGTGATATTAATGTAGATTACGAATATATTAAGAAAATCAGGGCGTCATATTATTTACTGGGCGCACTGCTTGGAAAGTATAAGGAATCCCAGGTGGCTCTTCCGGGCGGATGTAATATCGGAAGCCGTCCGATTGACCAGCACATCAAGGGCTTTAAGGCTCTGGGTGCGGAAGTGGATATTTCCTACGGAAAGATTCATACAAAGGCAGAAAAGCTTGTGGGCAGCCACATTTATTTTGATGTCGTGACAGTCGGCGCAACAATTAACCTGATGTTAGCTTCCTGCATGGCAGAAGGCGATACGATTCTTGAAAATGCAGCAAAAGAGCCGCATATCGTAGATGTAGCGAACTTCTTAAATGCAATGGGCGCGAATATCAAAGGGGCCGGAACAGACGTTATCCGTATTAAAGGCGTTTCCCGTCTGCACGGTACGACGTATTCGATTATTCCGGATCAGATTGAAGCGGGAACATTTATGTTTGCGGCAGCAGCAACCAAAGGTGATATTACGGTAAGAGATGTCATTCCAAAACATCTGGAATCTTTATCTGCAAAGCTGCTTGAAATCGGATGTCAGGTCATTGAAGGTGATGACAGCGTACGTGTTATTGGCAGTGAAGAATTAAAATCTACCAATGTAAAGACACTCCCGTATCCGGGATTTCCAACGGATATGCAGCCACAGATGGCAGTTGTTCTTGCACTTGCCAACGGTTCAAGCATGGTAACGGAAAGCATTTTTGAAAACCGTTTTAAATATGTAGACGAATTAAACCGCATGGGCAGCAAGATTAAGGTAGAGGGTAACACCGCTTATATCGAAGGTGTATCCGGATTTACAGGCGCACAGCTTGCAGCACCGGATTTACGTGCGGGTGCGGCACTTGTACTTGCAGCACTTGCAGCGGAAGGCATTTCCGAAATTGAGGACATTGAATATATTCAGAGAGGGTACGAAGATTTTGAAGGAAAGTTAAGAAGTCTTGGTGCTTTAATTGAACGTGTCGATTCAGAAAGAGATGTACAGAAATTTAAATTAAAAATCGGCTGATGAAAACTGGTATACACTGATGCGGAAACGTGGGTGTGTACCAGCCTTTTTACTTTTATTACTAATATTTAATAAAATTTATTGTTTGTTTTGATAAAAATAAGACAATTTGTGATATGATAAATTTGGTATTTATCTATTTCACACACGCATTTTGTGTCCGTGCGCACAGAACACAAATTCATTATGCGGACCGGAATCATATAGGCTGCAGAATATAGCTAAAATAGACGTAGGGCGTGCGCAGAAATGAAGATGACAATGAAACTGAAAAATAAATTAATATTAACTTTTTGCATTATGAGTATTCTTCCGATGGTTCTGTGCGGACTGGTTATCTGCGGCATGTATAAAATCCATGCACAGAATATGTACCAGACCTATGAGATAGACAGTCAGACATTTCTGATTGATTTTTACTCGCCGATGGAGCTGATGGGAAAGATTACGGAAAATATTTATGACGATATCCGTGAAATTGCAGAGGAAAATCCGGAAAAGTTTAACGATGAAAGCTATCTGGAGCATATTGATTACAGACTGTCAGAGAAGCTCTCAGAGCTGGTTGTCCGTAAAAACGGGGTCTATACATATCAGTCAGAGGTGCTTAAAGGAAAAAATATTGATGAGCTGCTTCCGGCATATGATGAAGATGAGAACATTTGTGATGTGGCACTTTATAAGGGCGGCGACTACCAGACACTGGTAAAGCAGATTAATTTTTCCGACAGTCAGGGCAATGAATACAGTGTATCCATTCTGACATCATTAAATCAGATTGTACCGCAGCTGAAAATGTTTGCAATCGAACTGTTTGCGGCAGTTTTTCTGATACTGGTGATTACAAGCCTGATACTGAATCTGTGGATATACCGTTCCGTTGTGACACCGCTTAATAAGCTGAAGCTGGCGACACATAATATACAGGCGGGTAATTTTGATTTTGAAATGCCGAATGTCCCGAAAAATGAAATCGGTGATGTGTGCCGTGATTTTGAGGAAATGCGTGTCATTTTAAAGCAGTCGTCCGAAGACAAGATTCGTTCCGATATGGAAGAAAAAGAGCTGATCCGTAACATTTCACATGATTTAAAGACACCGCTGACGGCGATTAAAGGTTATGTGGAAGGGATTCAGGACGGTATTGCGGATACACCGCAGAAGCAGGAAAAGTATCTGCGTACAATTGCCAATAAGGTCAATGATATGGACAAGCTGATTGATGAGCTGACGATTTATTCCAAGTTAGATACCAACCGTGTGCCGTATTCCTTTGCAAAGATTCCGATTAAGGGATATTTTGATGACTGCTGTGAGGAGATTAAGATTGACTTAGAAGCGCAGGGCATTGATCTGGATTACCGTTGTTATGCGGGGGATGATGTGTTTATCGTTGCAGATGCGGAACAGTTAAAGCGTGTCATCAACAATATTGTCAGCAACTCCGTAAAATACCGCGACGAAAGCCGGAAAGAAAAAATTACAATTGCCGTTTATGACGAGGGTGATTATGTACACATTCTGCTGGCAGACAACGGAAAAGGCATTGGGGCAAGAGAACTGCCGCGTATTTTTGAACGTTTTTACAGAACGGATTCATCAAGAAACAGCAGGCAGGGCGGAAGTGGTATCGGACTTGCCATTGTTAAAAAAATTATTGAAGACCACAAGGGAAAAATCTGGGCAGAAAGTGTGGAGGGCGAAGGAACAGCCATGCATATCAATCTGTTAAAATATAAAGATAATTCCCATTATTGTATAGAAGATAAAAGTGGAAAAAAGAGTGCAAAAGGACTCAGATAAAATGTAACACGAAATGTAAAACAGAAAGGAAATTGGAGTATGAGCAGAGTATTAATAGTAGAGGATGAAGAAGCCATTGCAGAAATTGAAAAAGACTATCTGGAATTAAGTGATTTTGAAGTTGTCATTAAGTCAGACGGTACACAGGGACTGGCAACCGCTTTAAATGAAGATTTTGATATTATGATTTTAGATGTCATGCTGCCGGGAACGGACGGTTATGAAATCTGCCGTCAGGTCCGTGAAGTCAAAAACACACCGATTATCATGGTATCGGCAAAGAAAGAAGACATTGATAAAATCCGCGGACTGGGTGTCGGCGCAGATGATTATATGACAAAGCCGTTTAGTCCAAGCGAACTGGTGGCAAGAGTAAAAGCACATCTGGCAAGATATGAGCGCTTGGTCAGCAGTGCAAAGCAGGAAAATGATGTGATTGAAATCCGCGGCATTAAGATTGACAAGACGGCAAGACGTGTTTTTGTCAACGGTGAGGAAAAAGTTTTTACGACGAAGGAATTTGATCTGCTGACATTCCTTGCAGAGCACCCAAACCACGTATTTACAAAGGACGAACTGTTTAAAGAAATCTGGGATATGGATTCTATCGGTGATATTGCAACCGTTACCGTGCATATCAAAAAGATTCGTGAAAAGATTGAGTATGATACGTCAAAGCCGCAGTATATTGAAACCATCTGGGGTGTCGGATACAGATTTAAAATGTAATATAGGGTATGATAACAGCCTGTGGTGTTTTGCATCATAGGCTTTTACTATGAAAATGAAGAAAAGGGTATGGATAAAATGGCTAGGAAAACAAAATATGAGATACGAACGTTAAAAACGGAAACAGATGATGTCAATCAGTATAATGCACTGCTTAGGTATGCTTTTCAGGTGACGGAGCAGGAACTGGCAGAAACCGGCTGGCGGGACGATGAGATTAAACAGTCCAAGTTCCCGGTGTTAGACCGTGCGGACGTATTGGGGTGCTTTGACGGAAAAACACTCATTTCACAGTTTGCGGTTTATCCGCTCAAAATGAATATATACGATACAGTCTTTCAGATTGGATTTGTAACAAGTGTCTGCACCTATCCGGAGTATTCGGGACACGGTATTATGAAAAAACTGATGGTAAAAAGTTTGACCAATATGCGGCATAAGGGACAGTCTTTCGCACTGCTTTATCCGTATTCCATTCCACTTTATCACAAGCTGGGCTGGGAAATTGTATCCAATAAAATTTCTTATACGGTCAAGGACCGCCAGATACCGGCGAAAGCGACCGCACCGGGCTATGTGCGCCGCGTGGACTGGGAAAATGCGGATTTTATGAATCTTCATTCGACCTTTGCTTCCATCACACACGGCTGTCTGTTCCGCAATGCGCTGGCATGGGAAGAATACTGGCGCTGGGACGAGGACGACACCAACGTGGCAGTCTATTACAATGAAGCGGACAAGCCGTGCGGTTACATGGTTTATCTGATCAAGTCCGACATTATGCACATAAAAGAAATGATTTATTTAAACCGTGAGGCACAACAGGGCTTGTGGGAGTATATCCGTGCGCATGAATCCATGATTGATGAAGTCCGCGGAAACACCTATTTTAGCGAGCCGATAGCCTTTGAAATGGATGACGGCGATATCCGCGAAATGATTCGTCCGTACTGCATGGGCAGAATTGTCGATGTGGAGCAGTTCTTTGAAAATTATCCGTGTGACCCGGACGAAAAACCGGTGCGGATTGCATTTGAACTGCATGATGAACTGCTTTCATGGAATAATAAGACGGTGACGGTGCTGTTTGAGGACGGACACTGTAAAATTACAAAAGAACCCGCAGATTATACCTTAAAAATGAGCATTGCGACACTCACAACCCTGCTTTTAGGATACAAGACCGCAGAACGTCTGTATGAAATGGAGCGGATAGAAGGCACGGAGGAAGCTGCAGAACATTTAGATGATGTATTGTTTCACAAGATTCCGTATATTTCGGATTATATTTAATGAGAATTTTATATTTAACCAGTTCTGTCGGCAGCCTGAAAGATGCACTGCGTTTTTCCTTTGAAAACCGCACATAAAGAGGTGCTGGATTTAGACAGAGCCTAGGGAATATAAGAACAGGGGGAGTTGACAGCATTGGTATAATAAAAGATAGGGAAAAGATTAGAACTTGCCGTAAAGGCAGAAAGGAAGATAATCATGACAAAGGTAGATATTATTTCAGGATTTTTAGGTGCAGGAAAAACCACTTTAATCAGTAAATTATTAAAAGAAGCATTAAAGGACGAGCAGGTCGTTCTGATAGAAAACGAATTTGGCGAAATCGGTATTGACGGTGGATTTTTAAAGGATTCCGGCGTGGAAATCAGGGAAATGAATTCCGGCTGTATCTGCTGTTCACTGGTAGGCGACTTCGGTACATCTTTAAAGGAAGTTGTTGACAAGTACCATCCGGACAGAATCATCATCGAGCCGTCAGGTGTCGGCAAGCTCTCCGATGTCATTAAGGCAGTAAAGGACCTTCATATCGAAAATGAAATCCGCTTAAACAGTGCATCAACTGTAGCAGATGCTTCTAAAGTAAAAGTATACATGAAGAACTTCGGTGAATTCTTCAACAACCAGATTGAACATGCAGGCACAATCATTTTAAGCCGTACACAGAATGTCAGCGAAGACAAGTTAAAGAAGGCTATTGAACTGATTCGTACAGTCAATGCCAATGCACATATTATTACGACACCTTGGGATGACTTAGAGGGTACACAGATTTTAGGTGCCATGGAAAACGTAACGAACCTCGAACTGGAAATGCTTGCAGAAGCAGCTGAAAAAGCGCATGAAGAACATGAACACGAGCATCATCACCATCATGACGGCGAGGAGTGCTGCTGTGGTCATCATCACGATGAGGACGAACACGACCACCATCATGACCACGATGAGGACGAACACGAACATCACCATCACGGACATGACGAGGAATGTGGCTGCGGACATGACCATGACCACGAGGAACATGAACATCATCATCACGACCATGATGGCGAATGTGGCTGCGGACATGACCATCACCATGAAGGACATCATCATGCAGATGACGTATTCTCAAGCTGGGGTACGGAAACACCGAATAAATATGATAAAGCAACACTTGAAGGTATTTTAAAGAAGCTGGCTGAAACAGAAGAATATGGTAAGATTTTGCGTTCAAAAGGTATGCTTCCTTGCACGGACGGCACATGGATGTATTTTGATTTAGTACCGGGAGAATACGAAATCCGTGACGGCAAGGCAGATTTCACAGGAAGAATCTGTGTCATCGGTGCCGAATTAAAAGAAGATGCGTTAAAAACATTATTTGAAATCGCCTAAGCTCTGCGGCAATTCACAGGGATAGAAGTTGAAAGGAAGGACATATGGCAGAAGAAGAATACCAGATTCCGATATTTTTTATTAACGGACAGTTAGACAGCGGAAAGACCCGTTTTATAACAGAAACAATTGAGATGGGACAGTTTGCGGAAGCAAAAAATAAGCTGCTCATTGTATGCGAAGAAGGCGAGGAGGAGTACGATGAAAAAATGCTCAAAGATAACGGTGTGAGCATGGTTGTACTTGAAAAAGAAGATTTAACCGAAGAAAAGTTAAAAGAACTGGATAAGCAGTATGACCCATGGATTGTTATTGTCGAGTACAACGGCATGTGGGACCCGGCACTTTTAATGGGAACTGCAAAGCCGTTTGGCTGGCAGATTTACCAGTCCATTACACTGGTGAACGCAGAAACCTTCGGTGTACAGTGGGCAAATATGAAATCCATCATGGCTGAAATGGTTAAAAATGTAGATATGGTTATTTTTAACCGCTGCAGCAGCGGCATGGATCTTGGCAGCTACAGAAGAAGCATGAAAGCGTTAAATTCATACGTACAGATAGTCTTTGAAGACAAAAACGGCGATATGATGTCCATTGCAGAGCAGCTTCCGTATGATGTCAATGCAAATGTGATTGAGGTCGATGACTGCGATTACGGTATCTGGTACATGGACGTTTCCGAGCGCCCTGAAGTGTATAAGGGTAAAACCGTACGCTTTAAGGGGCAGGTTTTAAAAAATAAATATTTTAAAGACAAAAATTTTGTACCGGGCAGAAAGGTCATGACCTGTTGTGCAGAGGATACTTCCTTTATCGGTTATATCAGTTTTTACGATAAAATATCTTCTCTTGAAAATAGACAGTGGATTACGGTAACGGCACAGATTGCATATGAGTTCCAGATGGCATATAAGAAAAAAGGTCCGGTTCTTTATGTGCAGAAGGTAGAGCCGGCAGAAGCACCGGCAGACGAACTGGTTTACTTCTAAATAAAGAGAGGACAATACCGATGATTCAGGATATTTTACCACGCCATCTGGACAATCAGTTCAGGTGGCTGACACCGCAGAAAAGCGATATTATTCTTTTATTTGAGGGTTCCAGTGTGCTTGCAAAATGGCAGGATGAAAAAATTTATTATCCCGATTACGAAGAATTCTGCACACAGACAGATGCGGCAAAATACACGTTTATTTATGTATTGTCTGTCGATGAAATCCAGTATTTTCTGGCAATGCGCAAAGGAGAAGTGCTGGAGGGCAGCTTTCAGGGAGAGCTTTCCGATGCGAAAGTGCATGAGGAATATCAAAGCGAATTAGACGGCTATGATTTTTTAGGTGTCAATATCTTCCGCAGTGCCGTACCGAAATACAGGGCATTTGCAGCGATTACGGCATATCATTTATATGGCTGGTACCGTGACAACCGTTTCTGCGGCAGATGCGGAAAACCGATGGTACACGATAAAAAGGAACGCATGGTGCGATGCATGTGCTGCAACAATATGGTGTTCCCGAAAATTTGTCCGGCGGTGATTATCGGCGTGACAGACGGGGACAGAATATTGCTCACCAAATATGCGGGAAGAACATATAAAAATTATGCGCTGGTTGCCGGATTTACGGAAATCGGAGAAACGCTGGAACAGACCGTAGAGCGGGAAGTCATGGAAGAAGTAGGGCTTCACGTAAAAAATATCCGGTATTACAAGAGCCAGCCGTGGGCGTTAAGCGGTTCGCTGCTTGCGGGATTTTTTTGCGAACTGGACGGTGACGATACAATCAGCTTGCAGGAAGATGAGCTGTCTGTCGGAAAATGGGCCTATGCAGATGACCTTGAACTCGAAGATGACGGCATCAGCCTGACAAGAGAAATGATTTTAAAATTTAAAGAAGAACACGCCAAAAGATAAACGGATAACAGACATGCGGCAGAAAATTTACGCATATATTGAAGATGAATTTAGTATATTTCATGATTTCATGTGGAAATGGAGCAGCATGTTAAATTATTTGTGGGCGGCAATGATTGTAATCGGAATTGTATACGGCGCTTTTACCGGCAATATGACAGCTGTATCGGACGGAGCGCTCGATTCGGCAAAAGAAGCGGTTACGTTGTGCATTACCATGCTTGGTGTGATGTCTCTTTGGACGGGGCTTATGGAAATTGCCAATCGCTCAGGACTGATTGATAAATGTACCAAAGCGATTCTGCCATTGATGCAGTGGCTGTTTCCGGGTGTACCAAAAGACCACGATGCGATGCAGCATATTACCACCAATGTCATCGCCAATTTTTTAGGGCTTGGCTGGGCGGCGACACCGG
>ENA-OOZD01000740-OOZD01000740.1-human-gut-metagenome-genome-assembly--contig:-NODE-740-length-14702-cov-1.959719_pt1 | contig 14702 bp, 13 predicted proteins | sample MGYA00241186_ERZ501395 | MGnify/ENA primary metagenome ERZ501395 (study PRJEB25962, sample SAMEA2042730) | human gut metagenome | biome: human gut; feature: human-associated habitat; material: faeces... | reverse complement strand
AATTCCCAGACCGCCGATGCTTCGTTCTTCAAGCGGAGCGTGAATGTTCGGCTCTGCAATTTCAAGCGGATTGAATTTTTTTCCGCTGTCAATGAATTTTATTACAATGCTGTCTGAAAGCTTGCTAACTTCAATTTCAGCCTTGCCGACATTTTCACCGTAAGCATAGTTGCAGATGTTTACAAACACTTCCTCGCAAATCAGTTCAAGCTCAAAAACAAGCTTACCGTTTGCATTTTCACCAAGCATTTTTGTCACAAATTCTATAACATTCGGCAGATTTTCCTTAACGGCATCAACGCAAACGATTGGCATAATTCTCACTCACTTTCAAAACACCTGTTTCAACATAATGTACAGTTTTATACAGGTACTTAATCACAAAAATTATACAACATTTTGAAGAAGAAATCTATAGAATTTAAAAAAATATTGCTAAATTGTGAAAATATTTTAATTAATTGCGTTTACCTCGCATTCTTTTGAAAAAACAACACCGTGCAAAACTGATTTTTGTTTTGCACGGTGTATGGCTATTTTGAGCATATGTCAACAAGTTTAAATTTTTACTTTTCTCAATGCTTTATATTCTTCATCACCGCAAGGATTTATTAGTTTATACCTGTCAATAAATCCGTCATTATCGTGGTGGAAAATATAATGCTCGTAGCTTGTATCACAATCAGGCAAGCCTAACTTTGCTTCAAGTGTCAGATTGTTTTCAAACGACTTTTTAATTATGTTTTCAATTACTTTGTCAGATTCATAGTAACTTATAATTTCGGCTTCGTTAAGACCTGATTCATCATAGCTGTATTTTTCAAGTTCAATTTCATCTATTTTTGTTCTTGTTGCCTTATTACTTGAAACCGACGCAGTCAGGAATGATTTTATTTTGTTATCTGAATCATAAATACATTCTGATAATTTGATAATGGAATTATCATAGTTATCTATATTAATTCCTGTGACGAGGTTATCTTCGTAAATAAGTACTTCTGTTCTTACGGCTTTCCAATCTAACAACGAATTAACCGCAACAAGTCTGTTATCACTGTCAAAAAGATATTCCTTGTCAGGATTTGTGCGCTTTGTAATTCGTTTCAGAAGTTTGCCTCGTCTGCAACCGCCTATAATCAAATCGTCAACAGGACTTGGACAATAGTATCCTCTGTATATTCCGTTTTCGTTGTTTGAATATTCTTTTCTGACGGCAGATTTTTCGGCAAGTTCACGCAGATTTTTTAATAAAGGTGTATAATAATCTACTTTTTCTGCAAGTCGATTTTTCTCGCTTAACATAAACTCGTTTAATTTAAGCTCTTTGTTTCTGCGTTCTTTAACCATTTCGATACACTCGGGTGTTTCATTTATTTCAAACATAATAAACCTCAAATCAAGAAAATGATTACAGACCACACAATCATAACAAGGCAAAAGCCGAATATTTCAAGTCGACTGCCAAAGTAAAAATCGCCCGTACTTTTGCGTTCTTTTACCGCTGTTGAAATTGTAAAAATCATCGAAATAATACTGTCGGGAATGAGTATGGCAGACACGGCAATTTTAATCGGCAAGCTAAGATTAAAAAACACAGTAAGTACCATTGTGCCGACCGTGACTGTAATTCCCACAATCAACAGAATGGTAAGAGCAAAACTGCTCTCTGCCATTATGCTTTGTTTGTCAGATGATTTGTGCCTGTTTATGTTTCTCATTTTTTTACTCCGATATTTTTGTTATCCATATTATAAAACCTGAAAAAGCCAAAATCAATAATAGCCTAAAATTAATTTCTAAATTTGGCATTACTCACAAAGAAAAGAGGTAAGTTTTGTTGCACTTTACCTTTTTGAAAAGCGGTTGTAAATTTGTGTAATATATTATTTACTTTTGCCGAGTTAAATATTATAATAAAAGGTATGCTTGCAAAATATATCTGCAATATTTTGTAAAAAATGAATTTAAAGTATGGAGTTAAAAATGGGTGGGAAAAATTTAATAAAATCTAACCGAAAGGTTATTCTTGAAGGAATGCGTGACGGTATTCCGATTGGCCTCGGCTACCTTGCCGTTTCGTTTTCACTCGGCATTGCCGCAAAAACTGCGGGACTTAATGCGTTTCAAAGCTTTCTTGCAAGCCTTTTGTGCAACGCATCGGCAGGCGAATATTCGGGCTTTACCGTAATTGCGGCTGATTCGTCATATTTTGTAATTGCGCTTGCAACCCTTGTTGCCAACGCAAGATATCTTCTTATGAGCTGTGCGTTAAGTCAGCGTATTTCAAAGAATACCTCGATTATCCACAGGCTGGGGTGGGGGGTTGCTGGGATTTTTTGTTACAGACGAATTTTTCGGAATTTCAATTTCACGGTCGGGCAAGCTGAATCCTTTCTATACCTACGGTGCAATTCTCATAGGTTGCCCGTGTTGGGCATTCGGCAGTATGCTCGGAACAATTGCAGGCAATCTGTTGCCGCTTCGTATTGTCAGCGCACTAAGCGTTGCACTTTTCGGAATGTTCCTTGCAATCATCGTTCCGCCGTCAAGAAAGAACAAAACACTTCTCGGAATTGTACTTGTCAGCTTTGCGGCGAGTTTTGCATTTGCATATATTCCCGTCATCAATCAGATTGACGAGGGTACACGCACAATTATTCTTACAATCGTAATTTCGGCAGCGGCGGCATTGCTGTTCCCTGTCAAAGAAGAGGAGGAAAACGAAAATGTCGCATAATCCCTATATATACATACTCATTATGGCGGCTGTAACATTCGCAATTCGTGTTCTTCCGCTTACACTTGTTAAAAAGCAGTTTACAAACACATTTGTGCGTTCGTTTCTCTACTATGTGCCGTATGTAACGCTTTCGGTAATGACATTTCCGGCAATAATCAACGCAACTCACAGTCCGATTGCAGGCATAGCAGCCTTTGCAGCAGGACTTGTGGCGGCATGGTTCAACGCAGGTCTTTTCAAGGTTTCATGCGTATGTTGTGCGGTTGTGTTCATTCTTGAATTTTTTGTGTGACATTTTTGACGCATAGCCTGTTGTTTAATTAGTTTGGAAAGTTTTGATTAACTGAAAGGATTTTTAAAATGAAGTTTTTGCATATTTCGGATTTGCATATTGGAAAATATGTGAACGGCTACAGAATGCTTGATGATCAACGCTATATGCTTGAGCGGATTGTTGAGATTATAAAAGAAAAAAATCCCGACGCTTTGCTGATTGCAGGAGATATTTATGACAAGTCTTTGCCGTCTGCCGAGGCAGTTGAATTGTTCGACAGCTTTATGACTGAAATTGCAGGGCTTCACGGCAAAACAGGGCTGAAAACCTTTGTAATCAGCGGCAATCACGATTCGCCCGAAAGAATCGGTTATTTCAACAAGCTGATTGAACTCAACGGAATTTTTACCGACGGTGTGTTTGAAGGTGTTGCAAGAAAAAATACTGTTGAATGTGACGGAGAAAAGGTTAATATTTTCTCGTTGCCGTTTATCCGTCCGTCATTTGTGCATAAGGTATATCCCGAAGAATCGGCTAAAATTACCGACTATACAACTGCTGTCAGGGTTGTGCTTGAACATTCCGATATCAATGCCGATGAAACCAATATTTTGATTGCTCACCAGTTTGTAACGGGCAGTGAAACCTCGGGTTCGGAGTCAAGCCTCGGTACGCTTGATAATGTTGAGCCGTATGTTTTTGAACCGTTCGATTATGTTGCACTCGGTCATATTCACGGCAAGCAGATTATGGGCAAAAACAAAAATATTGCCTATTGCGGTTCGCCGATAAAATATTCAAAAACGGAATGTCGCAACAAAAAATGTGTGATTTTCGGCGAGCTTTCAAACGGAAAATTAAATCTTGAAGAAATTCCCGTACAGCCGTTGCATGATATGAGAATCATAAAAGGAACTCTGCGTGAACTTGCAGAAAATCCGATATCCGACACATATGACGATAAAACCGATGACTATGTTTTTGCCGAGCTTACGGATGAAAATCCCGTTACCAATGCATTTTCAACGCTTGAAAATATCTATCCCAACATTATGGGACTTGAATATGTCAACAGAAAAAAGAGCATTGAAATGACTCCCGAAATGTACGGTAAAACAGAGGGTAAGAGCAATATTGAACTATTTTCGGATTTCTATAAAATGCAGAACGGAAAAGAGATTGAACCCGAATCCGTAAAAATTATTGAGAGAATTTTCAAAGAAATCGGAGGTGTGAACGATGAAACCGATTAAACTGAAAATGAGCGCTTTCGGACCGTATGCCGATGTTGAAACGGTCGATTTTTCGGCATTTGACGGCAAAGGACTTTTCCTCATAACAGGTACAACGGGCGCAGGCAAGACAACAATTTTCGACGCAATCTGCTTTGCACTTTTCGGTGAAACAAGCGGTTCTTCACGAAACGGCGAAATGCTCCGCAGTAACTTTGCAAAACCGCTCACACGCACCTATGTTGAGCTTGACTTTGAACACAGGGGAAAGAATTACCATATCATCAGAACCACCTCGAATGAGGTCGCAAAAAAGCGTGGAACAGGCAGTAAAATTGAGGGTGCGTCAGCAGAGCTTACCGGTGATGACATTACAACTCCGCTCACAAAAACGGGCGAGGTCAATAATAAAATCAGCGAAATTATCGGCTTGAAATGTGATGAGTACCGTCAGATTGCAATGCTTGCACAGGGCGAATTTAAAAAGTTCATTGAGTCGGGAAGTGAAAAGCGAAGCGAGATTTTTCGCAAAATTTTTCACACGGACATCTACAAAGAATTTCAGGATAAATTGAAAACAGAGTCAGCCGAAAAGCTTGAAGAAAAGAAAAAAGTCTGCGAACTTATCAAGTCAAAAACCGTTGCCGTTGAAATTCCCGATGATGACAGCTTTGCCGAAATCAGCGAAAAAATTAGCCTTTATACCGACAGAACAGACCTTACGGTAATTGATATTGAGCAATTTCTTTTGCACCTATCGGTACTTTCCGAGATGCAGAAAAAGGACAATGCAGAAATTGAAAAAAAGCGAAAAGAGCTTGAAAAGACAATTCTTGAGGAAGAAAAGAAAAAGGCTCTTGCAGTTGAAATTAATAATAAATTCGATACTCTTGATGCCGAAAAGCTCCGCCTCGAACAGCTTTTGCAGAGCAAACCGCATTACGATGAAATGCTAAAAAAAGCTGAGAATGACGAAAAAATACTTCACTCCGTAAAGCCAAAATATGACAGCTTTGCCGAGTCACGGAAAAGATATGATTCGGCACTCAAAAACTGTAAAAATGCGGAAATAAACAGAAAATCTGCCGAAGAAAATTTGAAATTAAAACAGAATGTTTTTGCCGAGAAAAAGTCGCTTGAGGGCAAAATTGCAACACTAAACGAGGAATCGGGAAAACTCCGTGCAAAGGAAGATACTTACAGAAAATATTTTAAACTTACGGAAAATTTGATTGTATATGAATCAGTTTTGCAAAATTCCGAAAAGGAAATTTCAGACAACAGAAAATCTTATTCGGATACGGAAAATCTAAAGACAAAAGCGGAAAAATTTATCTCAGAAAACAGCAACACAGAGCAGAAAATTTTTGACGCTAAGAGCAAAATAACCGCATTGAAAGACAAATCAGGCAAGGCTGAAAGGCTTTCTGCGGAATATCAAAATCTCGCAAAAATCAATGCAAGGTTGACTAATGCAAAAGCAGAATGTGCCGACCTTGCAAAGTCGGCAACGGCACTCAACAACGAGTACAACGAACAGCACAACATTTATATAATGAATATGGCAGGCGTGCTTGCCGACACACTCGAAGATGAAAAGCCGTGTCCTGTCTGCGGTTCATTGCATCATCCAAATCCGGCAAAACACAGCGAAAATGCCCCCGACAAGGATACGCTCGATGCTTTGAAGGCAAGGTGTGAAGTTGCTGAAAATGCTGTTCATAAAAAGTCAAATGAGGTCACAAAGCTTGAAACGGAATCAGAATCCGCAAAAACAAATGTCACGGAATTTGCGAATGCACTTGAGGTTGATGCCGAAACACTTTCAGCCGAAATGATTTCACAGCTTTTGTCGGAACAAAAGAAGCAATTAAAAGCCCTTGAAAACGAAGCTTCTGACCTTGAAAAAGTCAAAGAACAGCGTGAGGTCTGCAAGACTGAAATCTCAAGGTTTGATGAAAAGCTTAAAAAGCTTGACCTTGTTCATACAGAATTAATCCGCAAAAATGCTGAGGCAAAAAACAAATATAATTCCGCAAAAGAAGAAACTGAGAGTCTTAAGGCGGAGATAAAATACTCATCGGTCGAAGAACTTTTGAATGCTGCAAAGGCTTGTGCCGACAAGGCAGAGCAGATTAAGTCGGAAATCGACCTTGCGCAAAGCGAGCTTTCAAATGCAAAGTCAGATTTTGACGGCAAGGTTTCTGCCGAAAACGAAACTGCAAAACAGCTGAAAGGTTTTGAATCTGAACTTGAAAACAAAAAATCGGAGCTTGATATTGTTCTTTCAGAGAATAATATCTTGGAATGTCCCGATTTTAATTTGTTGACCGAAGATTCCATAAAAGAATTAAAACAAGAGGCAGAAACCTTTACCGATTCTTTGAAAAAATCTCGGGCAACGGTTGAAGCCTGTGAAAAATCAGTTGAAGGAAAGCAAAGGGAAGATGTCCTTAAAATCAATGAACTGATTGATAGCAATACTTCTGAAAAGGAAAAATGGGACAATCTTTATACCGTAGGCGACAGAAGTCTGCACAATAATCAAAACATTTACAACAGCGTTGAAAAGCTTAAAAATGACTTTGAGGAAAAGCTCAGAATAGCCGATGTTTACGAAAATCTCAAGAAAACCGCCAACGGTGAAATTGTTTCCGATAACAGCAAAATCACCTTTGAACGCTACATTATGGGTTCGTATTTTGAACAGGTTTTGTACTATGCTAATCTGCGTTTTTCAAAAATGACTGGCGGTCGCTATGAAATTGTCCGTGGCGAAAGCCGTGACAAGCGAATCAGCGCAGGACTTGAAATCAGCGTTCGTGATAATTTTAACAATAAGGAAAGGGATATTTCATCTCTTTCGGGCGGAGAATCTTTTCAGGCGTCACTTGCGCTTGCACTCGGACTTTCCGACATTATTCAGCAGAGAAACGGCGGAATCAGACTCGATTCAATCTTTATTGACGAGGGATTCGGTTCACTTGACAACGACAGCCTTGCATCTGCAATTGAAACGCTGAATGACCTTACAGGCAACGGCAACCGCCTTGTGGGTATCATTTCCCACATAAGCGAGCTGAAAAACAGCATAGGTAACAAAATCGAGGTTGTCGGCACAAAGTCGGGCAGTTCAATAAAAATTATTACAGATTAACATATCATATTATACAGCGGAGCAGAGATTTTCTGTTCCGCTATTGTATTTTAAAATTAGTTGTGCTACAATGTAGTTAGCAAAGACTAACCACAAGGAGGTCAATAAAAGACTAACCACAAGGAGGTCAATATGCTATTAAACGGACTGATTATAATTTTAATACCGTTTCTCGGAACATCGCTCGGCTCAGCCGTTGTACTTTTTTCAAAAGGTGAACTCAATCAAAAGCTGCAAAAATTTCTGCTCGGATTTGCATCGGGAGTTATGATTGCGGCATCAATATGGTCGTTGTTGATTCCCTCAATTGAAATGGCAGAAAGTCAGAACATAGTTGCGTGGATTCCAGCGACAGTCGGATTTTTGCTCGGAATTGGATTTTTGCTTTTGCTCGACAGCGTTATACCGCATATGCACCTTGACAGCGACAACCCCGAGGGCGTTCGTTCAAGCCTTTCAAAGAACACTATGCTCGTTCTTGCCGTTACCTTGCACAATATCCCGGAGGGAATGGCGGTAGGTGTAACATTTGTCGGAGCAATTTCCGATAATACCGGAATAACCGTTGCAGGTGCATTGGCTCTTGCGGTAGGTATTGCAATACAGAATTTTCCCGAGGGAGCAATAATTTCACTTCCGCTCCATGCAGGCGGAGCGTCACGCAAAAAGTCATGCTTTCTCGGAATTATGTCGGGAGTTGTAGAGCCTATCGGTGCTGTACTTACGGTGATTTTTGCAGGAATAGCAGTCCCGCTGTTGCCGTATCTTCTCTCATTTGCCGCAGGAGCAATGATATATGTTGTAACCGAAGAGCTTATTCCGGAATCACAAAACGGCAAGCATTCCAACATCGGAACAATCGGTGTTGCAATAGGATTTACGCTGATGATGGTTCTTGATGTTGCTCTCGGATAAATTTTTTATAAAATCGGAAAATTTCACTTTGCAAATTCTTGACAAATTTGTCATGTATTATATAATTAATGGTAAAGTTGTTGTGTAAAACAACTTAAATATATGTACATTTGTGCATATGAGCGTTAAAGGAGGACTTTATATGTTGAAAGTATTCAAGAACGAAAAATTATGGTGCGCAGTTGCAGGTGCAGCAGCAGTAATCGTAGGCAAAAAGATACTTAAAGCAGATAAAACTCGCAGTCTTGCAGTTACAGGTCTTGCAAAGGGTATGAAGCTTCAGAAAGATGCAAAGGCAGCTTTCCAGAATATGAAGGATGAAGCTTCGGATATCTGCTATGATGCTAAAACAGAGGCAGGTATTCACGAAGATGCTGCCGCTGAAGAAGTGACAGAATAATGAAATTTAAAATTGTCTATGACAAGCCGCAGAGAATTCGTTTTCGCTGCGGCGCATATGCATTTGATAAGGAGTATGAGGGGGCAGTCTATAATCTTGTGACCGCATCTCCTTATGTAAATTCGGCACAGGTGAGTTCTGCAAACGGCGGTATTCTTGTCAATTACACAAAGGGCAGCAGAAGTAAAATTATCGACCTTGTAAGAGCTATTAATGTAAAAACTCTTAAAAAGAATGAACCGAGTGCGGAATTTGGAATTCAGAAGATTGACAGCGATTTTCATGACAATCTTTTCACTCTTGTTGCAAAGCACTATCTTTCAAAGATGTTCCTTCCTGCTCCGATAAGAACGGCAATCACTCTTTACAGAAGTGCAAAATATATTAAAAAGGCTCTCAAAACTCTTTGGAACGGTAAACTTACCGTAGATGTGCTTGACGGTGCATCTGTTGTGGCATGCTTGTGTCAACGCAAGTTCAAAACAGCCGCAACGGTTATGTTTATGCTCAGAATATCGGGCTTGCTTGAAGAATATACTCACGCAAGGACAAAGGCGGTTCTCACAGACAGCCTTGCAATCAAGACCGATAGAGTATGGCTTGTTACAGATGACGGTGATGTTCTCATTCCGATTGAGGATCTGCGTGTCGGCGACAAAATCCGTGTTCAGACAGGCAAGGTTATTCCTGTTGACGGTGTTGTTGCAGACGGTGAGGCAACCGTAAACGAGTCGTCAATGACAGGCGAGCCGTTGCCTGTATTAAAGCGTGAGGGAATTTCCGTTTATGCAGGTACGGTAATCGAAGAGGGCAGTATTGTTGTAACAGTCCGTCAGCTTGCGTCAAATACTAAAATTAGCAAGATTATTGAGCTTATCGGCAATTCCGAGGAACTCAAGGCAGGTGTTCAGAGCCGTGCCGAAGCTCTTGCCGACAGAATTGTTCCGTTCAGCTTTATCGGATTTTTTGCAACTCTTATCTTCACAAAAAACATCACAAGGGCAGTTTCACTTCTTATGGTTGACTACTCCTGTGCAATCAAGCTGTCAACCCCGATTGCCGTAATTTCGGCTGTCAAAGAGGCGGCTGACAACGATATTACAATCAAGGGCGGAAAGTATCTTGAGGCTTTTGCAAACGCTGACACAATCGTGTTTGACAAGACAGGTACGCTCACAAACGCAGAGCCTGTTCTTGAAAAGGTTGTTGCATTCGGCGATTATACAGAGGACGAGGTTCTCAGAATCTCAGCCTGTCTTGAGGAGCATTTTCCGCACAGCGTAGCAAATGCCGTTGTAATCGGTGCTGAAAAACGAGGAATTTCTCACTCCGAGGAGCATACAGAGGTTGAGTATGTTGTTGCCCACGGTATTGCAACAACACTTCACGGTAAGCGTGCAATAATCGGCAGTAAGCATTTTGTTGTTGAGGACGAAAATGTTACCGTTACAAAGGAACAGCAGAATATTATTGACGAAAAGTCCGGCTCATGTTCTGTGCTTTACCTTGCAATCGGCGGTGAACTTTCGGGTGCATTGTGCATCAGCGATCCGCCTCGAAAAGAAGCAAAACAGGCAATTGATATGCTCAAAAAACAGGGCATAAAGAATGTTGTTATGCTCACGGGCGACAGCTACAGAGCCGCAAAGGCAACTGCCGCAATGCTCGGAATTACCGACTATAAGTGTCAGGTTCTCCCCGAGGACAAGCACAGATATGTTCAACAGCTCAAAGAGCATGGACACAGAGTAATAATGGTAGGCGACGGAATAAACGACGCTCCCGTGCTCTCAAGAGCTGACATAGGCATAGCGATGGGCGCGCTCGGCTCGGACGCGGCTGCAATGAACGATGCGTCCGACATTGCCCGTGAAACTGCGGATATTACCATAAAAGGCTCTGATTTGCGTGCGCTTGTGCGTGTTCGCAAGTTGAGCAAAGACCTTATGAAACGAATCAACAAAAACTATCGTTTCATAATTGCTTTCAATTCGGCACTTTTGCTTTCAGGCTTTATGGGCGTTATTCAGCCGTCGGTTTCGGCATTTTTGCATAATGCGTCAACTATGATGATTTGTGCAAAGAGTATGACTCCGCTGACAAAGAAAAATGATAAAGGCAAAGCTTTGTCGCTCCCCGAAAAAGCAGAGCAGTAATTTTAGTGAATATTTATAAGTAAATATTTCAAAAAACAACCGTTGTCAGGTTTAATCCCGACAGCGGTTTTGTGCTTGATTAAGCGGATTTTTTTACTTTTACATACGCATAGATGTAGGCAACGGCAATGCTTATCAGAAGAATTGCAACCATAATAATTGTTGAATTGATTCCCTTTATGAATGAGCTTTCAATGATTGTCAAAACTCCGGTAACTACAAAGGCAATTCCGCCGGCTCGGTTTGATTCATACCACGCCAAGTCACTGCTTTGAGTCCACGATGTTTTTACTCCGATAAACGAATTTCGTTTTGTTTTCGGAAGAAAGTTGCCTGCAATAATCAACATTAAACCCATAACCGTATTTATAATGAACGGCACATTATCTGTAAAAGTTGTGCTGTCGGGCTTTAAAATTGCCAGAATGAGAAACATCAATTGAAGAATATTGAAAGCCGCAATGATTGATGTCACAAGTATCGCAGTGATTTTTACATTGTTATTTATCTTTTCAACGCTGTTTGTGCTGTATTTAGTATATATCTTGGTATACACCATGTAAAATGCATACATAAACAGAATGATTGCAGGGAGAATGAAGTTTTCGTATTTTGAACCGTAACGGTCAACAGCACCGCTTGCGTTGTAGTGCATGGGAACGGTGTCATTCATAAAGAATAAAAATACGGAAGTAAGCAAAGTGGGCAATATGGAAAGTGCAAGCATAATTTTATTCAGCTTTTTCATAAAATCAACTCCTAAAATTGTTTAAGCCACATTATGAGTTCGTCAAACAGGGTTGTGTTAAGCTCATAATAAACAAAATTTTTTTCTTTTGATTCAATCACCAGGTCGTTTTTCTTCAACAGATTGAGGTGATATGAAAGCGATGCAGGTGAAATTCCAAGTTCTTCGGCAATGTCGCCTGCAATCATTTTCTTGCCTTTCAGCATTGTCAGAATATTTCTTCTTATCGGATCTGAAAGTGCTTTAAGTGTACCGTTCAGTGACAAGCAGATACCTCCTCACAAACTCCTATTACATCTATTTAAAAAATATTTTAAATAGCTTGTAGCTTTATTATAGCCTGATTTACCGAAAAGTCAAGAACTATTTAAAAATATTTTTAAATAGCTTTAAAATATCTCTGACGAATATTGCAGAAAAAAATAAAAATTTCTCTTGATTTTCTTTGTTGAGTGGTATATAATAATACTCAGTTAGCAGAGGCTAACTCTTTTGAATAAATCATGTGGACTTCCCTTGCGGGTACCGAAAGCCTTTACTCGGGAGGATGTGCTTACCTCCCGAGAGGGTGCTTCAAAATCAGTTGAAAGTATTAATACAGTAATTAACGATACAGCAGTCGGTATGGACGCTTTCAATGTTAAAAAAGATTGATTAATAAGACAGTTTGTTTTCATAAATATTTTCTCTAATGTTACAAGGCAGAGTCGTTTTTTCGGCTCTGCTTTGTTTTTGCTGAAAACTCAGAATAACAAAATATTGACAATTTGCAAATTTTTTTCAAAACGGTTGTATTCTTAAAACAGTCAATGATAATCGGATAATGTGAAATACTTATTATTTGGTTATAAAATTATGCTGTAATAAAATAGGACAAAATCAATACTGTGCATTGTGTAAAGTTTTTTCAAAACAAAAGCGTCTTTATTTCGTCATTCCTATACATTTACATTCACAAATCGCTGTGCTATAATCAAGTGCAGAAATGCCGCACGCTTGGCAGTGCGGTACTTCTTAGGATTTCAGTCTAATGACTGAAATCCCGAGGAGCTATCGCCCCTTTGCACAGATTTAAATCTGTTTGCTATATAAAACATACTCTGCATTTGAACAATCAAAATCAGAGTGTTGCCATGACTTAAATTTAAACGAAAAAGATATTAAAAGCATAAAAATTTTTGATAAGAAGTGTGAATGTTATGAATGGTTCAAAATCTGTTAGAAATCTGACTCAGGGAAAAATTTCAAGTCAGATTTTATTTTTTGCAATTCCCGTAATAATCGGCAACCTTTTGCAGGAGCTTTACAATGTTGTCGATACGCTGATCGTCGGTCAGACTCTCGGTGAAATCAAGCTTGCGGCTGTCGGATCAACGAGTTCGCTCAACTTTTTTGCACTCGGATTTTTCATAGGACTTTCCGCCGGCTGTTCAGTAATTACTTCACAGCATTTCGGTGCAAACGATATGGAACGGGTGAAAAAGAGCGTTGCCGCCCACATAATAATTGGCGTTGTGTCGGCTGTTGTGCTTACTGTTTCGTTTGTACTTCTTGTTAATCCGCTGCTTACAATGCTCGGAACAACCTCGGATACATTCGAGTACGCAAGCAGATATCTTACAATAATTTACCTCGGAATCCCCGCAACAATGCTCTACAACCTTACGGCATCACTTCTGCGTTCGGTTGGTGACAGCAAAAATCCGCTTTATCTGTTGCTCTTTTCATCCGTAATGAATGTGGGACTTGACCTGTTATTTATCATAGTGTTCAGGTGGGATGTTTCGGGTGCGGCAATTGCAACGGTAATCTCTCAGCTTGTGTCGGCAGTTCTCTGTTGTGTGTACATTTTTTTCAAGGTGAAAATGCTTTTGCCGAACAAAAACAGCTTTAAAAATTTGACTTCAACTGTACGGGATGAGCTAAAAGTCGGTTTCCCGATGGGACTTCAAAACTCAGTAATTTCAATCGGAATGATGGTTTTGCAGTATTTCGTAAATCAGTTCGGTTCATATGCCGTTGCCGCCTACACAATCGGCAACCGTGTTCAGCTCCTCATCCAGAATCCGATGAACTCAATGAGTACGGTTATCGCAACATTTGCAGGTCAGAACGAGGGCGCAGGAAGATATGACAGAATCAAAAAAGGTGTCAATTTCTGCCTGTTAATTTGCATTGCATATTCAATTGTAATCGGTGCGGTTTCAATGATTTTTGCTCAGCCGATAACAGGAATCTTCACAAGCGGAAGCTCACAGCAGACTATTGATTATTCCGTTCAGTTTATCTTCTGGAACTGCCCGTTTGAGTGGTCGCTTGCAATGCTGTTTATATACCGTGGAACAATTCAGGGACTTAAAAACGGCATTGTGCCTATGATTGGTTCGCTTATCGAAGTTGTTATGCGAATTATGACGCCTGTCATTTTCAGTTCTGTAATAGGTTACGCATCAATCTGTGTTGCCGGCCCTGCCGCATGGACAGGAAGTATGCTCCTTATGATTGCGGTTTATTATGTTAAAATAAGAAAACTTTCAAAGACGAAAACTGTTGTGGCAAATTAATCCTTTATGTGGTACAATATTCCCTGTGATTATAATAACGAAAGGGATTTTTATGATTTGCTTTAAAAAAGTCACAAAACAAATTTGTGATTATAAATCTGTAAAAGAATTATACCTTTCCGCATTTCCTGCCGTTGAGAGAGTACCGTTTTGGCTTTTGATGAAAAAATCAAAGAATGAGGGTGCAGATTTCTACGCAATTTATGATGAAGAAAAGTGGATTGGACTTATCTATGCAATCACGGACGGCGAAGTTGTCTATGTGTACTACTATGCAATTTCCGAAAAGGAGAGGGGACACGGAATCGGAGTTGCCGTGCTTGATGAATTTAAAAATTTGTATAAGGGCAAAAAGATTTTTCTTGCAATTGAACAGCTTGAAGAAGAAAATGCTCCCAATCAAAAACAGCGAATGAGCCGTTATAAATTCTATCAGCGTTGCGGATTTTTAAGGCTGAATGCAAAGATTGTTGAGGCGAAAATAACATTTGATGTTATGGCATACGGCGGTGAAGT
>ENA-OOZD01000738-OOZD01000738.1-human-gut-metagenome-genome-assembly--contig:-NODE-738-length-14746-cov-1.243142_pt1 | contig 14746 bp, 10 predicted proteins | sample MGYA00241186_ERZ501395 | MGnify/ENA primary metagenome ERZ501395 (study PRJEB25962, sample SAMEA2042730) | human gut metagenome | biome: human gut; feature: human-associated habitat; material: faeces... | reverse complement strand
ATAACCAGTCAGCCTGATAGAGCCGGTTTTCACGTACCAGAGGCGGCTGTTTCAATGCCGGAAGGCGCTTATCATACGTATTCACGGAAACGTAGCCCGAGTAATAGACACGTTTCATGGTGGGGCGCCCATAAAGTGCCGACGAAAGAAAAAGAATATCTTTATCCGATTCGGAGGTAGCTCCCACAATCACCTGGGTACTTTGTCCCGCAGGTGCGAAACGCGGTGCGTGGCGAAACTTCTGCCGTTCTTCTTTACTCTCCAACACGCCTTGTTGAATGTATTTCATCGGAGCAAATACGCTTTTATGGTCTTTTTCCGGTGCAAGCAGTTTCAAATTTTCTTCTTTGGGAATTTCGACGTTGACGCTAAGACGATCGGCATACAATCCGGCTTCATTCACTAATTCGCGACTGGCTCCGGGAATACTCTTGAGATGGATATAACCGTTAAAACGGTACACTTGCCGCAAATCTTTGGCTACACGCACAAGTCTCTCCATTGTATAGTCCGGATTACGGACCACTCCGGAGCTAAGAAACAGCCCTTCGATATAGTTACGACGGTAGAATTCCATCGTCAGCTCCACCAATTCCGAAACGGAAAAGGTAGCGCGGGGAAGATCGTTGCTACGACGGTTGACGCAATAGGCACAATCGTAAATGCAATAATTGGTAAGCATGATTTTCAATAGCGAGATACATCGACCGTCCTCGGCAAAACTGTGGCATATCCCCCATCCTCCCACAGTGTTTCCCAGCGTTCCCGGCTTATTGGAACGCACCGTACCACTGGAAGAACAGGAAACATCGTACTTGGCAGATTCTGCAAGTATCTTCAGTTTAGCTAAGACGTTTTCGTTCATCATTCCCGATCTTGATTCTTTTCGCAAATATACGATTTAATTTGAGATGCGTATAGAAGAAAAAAGTTTGCCCCCCTACAAATTGCAAATAAATCATTTAAAAGAACCACAAAAATATAAAAAGCCCGGACTTACATCTTGGGAGACATCTCTTTTCTAAAAAAGCGATTCACCCAAACGAACCGCTTTTTATGCTATAAATAATTGCCACTATCCGTACTAAAACAATAAAAAGTCATTCCGCATTAAAACAAAAAGAGGGCATATCGCTTCACGATATGCCCTCTTTTTCAATATCCTAGTAGTCTTCTAAATTATTTTTTAGAAGCTTCCAAAGATGCTTTACGGAATTCTTTCATTGCTTTTTCGATTTCCAAAGAAGCTTTACGAGCGCGAGTTCCTGCTGCTTTGTTACCGTTTTCGATCTGTGCGTTAGCATCTTTTGAGAAGTCAGCATAAAGAGCTGCTACCTTTTCTACCAATTCTTTCATAATCCTTTTATTTTTTTCGTTAATAATGTGCCGCAAAAATACACTGTTTCCCGAAATAAAAGCATAAAATCAATATTTTTTTTGAAATAATCTTCGAAAAATATCTAAAAAAGGGGCTTTTTACCTTTTTTACCTACCTTTGTAGCCATGAAACTGCTTACAGATACCGATTATATACATGCACTGATTGCTGAAGGAGAGCACCAGCAACAGGACTTTAAATTCGAAATTTCCGACGCACGCAAAATAGCCAAAACACTTTCGGCTTTTGCCAACACGAACGGAGGACGATTACTTATTGGCGTTAAAGACAATGGTAAAATCGCAGGAGTACGCTCCGAAGAAGAAAAATATATGATTGAAGCCGCCGCACAACTTTATTGCGTGCCGGAAGTGGAATATTCTCTGCAAACATACATAGTGGAAGGACGACAAGTGTTAGTGGCAACCATCGAAGAAACTCCACATAAACCGGTTTACGCCAAGGACGAAACCGGAAAGCCCCTAGCCTATCTCCGCATCAAGGACGAAAATATTCTGGCAACTCCCATACATCTCCGTGTATGGCAACAGAGCGATAGCCCCCGTGGAGAACTCATCCGCTACACCGAACGTGAACAGCTCCTGCTCGATCAACTGGAGCACGGAACTTTACTCTCACTCAACCGTTACTGTCGACAAACCGGACTTTCACGACGTGCCGCTGAACATCTGCTCGCCAAATTTGTTCGTTATGATATTGTGGAACCTGTATTCGAAAATCATAAATTTTACTTCCGAATAAAAGACGAATAACCACAAACAATGCTTTATACTTAATACTTAACTATGACTTTTATCAACGAGATTAATGACATACTTTGGACGTATATTCTAATTATTATGTTATTAGGATGTGCTGTCTGGTTCAGCATACGGACACGCTTTGTACAATTTCGCATGATCCGGGAAATGATCGTGCTGTTAAGCGAATCCGCCGGCAAAGGAAAACAGGGAGAGAAACATGTATCTTCTTTTCAGGCATTCGCTATTACGATTGCCAGCCGTGTGGGTACGGGCAACTTGGCAGGGGTGGCCATTGCCATCGGAGGTCCCGGGGCTATTTTCTGGATGTGGGTCATCGCACTGTTAGGGGCTTCGAGTGCTTTCATAGAGTCTACTTTGGGACAATTATACAAAATACGCGGAAAGGATTCGTTCATCGGAGGACCTGCTTATTATATGAAGAAAGGGTTGAAACAACCGTGGATGGGAATGCTTTTTGCCGTATTAATAAGCATTACTTTCGGGTTTGCTTTCAATTCTGTACAGAGTAATACGATCTGTGCTGCGGCAGAGCATGCTTTTGGGTTCAATCATATTATATTGGGAGGTGTGCTGACTTTGCTGACATTGCTTATCATCTTTGGAGGTATTCAACGCATTGCCCGCGTCAGCAGTATTATCGTGCCTGTTATGGCTTTGGGATATGTAGGGCTGGCACTGGTTATTGTTGCACTCAATATCACTCATTTACCGGGTGTTATCGCACTGATTGTCAGCCATGCTTTCGGTTGGGAGCAGGCATTGGCAGGAGGAGTTGGTATGGCATTAATGCAGGGCATCAAGAGAGGACTTTTCAGCAATGAGGCCGGTATGGGTTCGGCCCCGAATGCGGCTGCCACGGCTCATGTCAGCCATCCCGTAAAACAAGGGTTGATACAGACTTTAGCGGTATTTACAGATACATTATTGATATGTACCTGTACGGCTTTTATCATCCTCTTTAGTGGGGCTCCTCTGGATGGTTCGGCTAATGGAGTGCAGCTGACTCAACAGGCGTTGACAAACGAAATAGGTTCTTCGGGCAGTATCTTCGTTGCCGTAGCTCTTTTCTTTTTTGCTTTCAGCAGTATTCTGGGGAATTATTATTATGGTGAGGCTAATATCCGTTTTATCACTCACCGGAAATGGGTACTTCATGGTTACAGGATATTGGTGGGTGGTATGGTACTCTTCGGTTCACTTGCCACATTGGATATGGTATGGAGCCTGGCAGATGTCACGATGGCGTTAATGGCTATCTGTAATCTGATCGCTATCCTTTTCCTCGGAAAATATGCTATCCGTCTGCTAAATGATTACCGCGCGCAAAAGAAAGCTGGCATCCAAAGCCCTGTTTTTAAGAAAGAGACAATGCCGGACATCGAAAAGGACTTGGAATGTTGGTGAAAACCAACTGTTTTTGTACCTTTGCACGCAAATTGACAGATGGTAGTTATGTTATATACCTTCCACACGCTCAAATAGTAAATTGTAAATAATAAAATTGTAGAGATAACAATGGGCTTATTTGGTTTATTCAAGAAAAAATCCGATGAAACGAAAGTCGGCAATGTAGAAGATTTCATATCACTGACACGGGTGTATTTCCAGTCAGTTATCGCCACAAACCTCGGTATCACTAATATCCGCTTCTTGCCGGACGTAGCTAACTTCAAACGTTTGTTTAAAGTTCCTACTCAAAACGGTAAACTGGGATTGGCCGAAAAATCTGCTGCGCGCAAAATGCTGATGCAGGATTATGGGTTGAACGAGAACTTCTTTAAGGAAATCGACTCTTCCGTGAAACGTAACTGCCGCACTCAAAATGATATTCAATCTTATTTGTTCATGTATCAGGGATTTTCCAATGATCTGATGATGTTGATGGGAAATCTGATGCAGTGGAAGTTTCGTATGCCGTCGATCTTTAAGAAGGCTTTGTTTGGTATGACACAGAAAACGGTACACGATGTTTGTACCAAGACAGTGTGGAAGGCTGATGATGTGCACAAGACTGCGGCGACTGTTCGCCAGTACAAAGAGCGTTTGGGATACTCTGAACAGTGGATGACGGATTATGTGTATAATATTGTTCTTCTTGCCAAGAAGGAGCCGAAACGGAAGAATGACGACACGGAAACGAAAAAATAAGTCGCTTTAAATGTTAGAAAATCGTAAAGATTAATAGGATAGAAAAAGCGGGGGTTTTGTACCTCCGCTTTTTTTGTTATCTTTATGTACTTTTTTCTTTTGTCTTGATACAAAAGAAAAAGTACCCAAAAGAAAAAATCAAGGCTGCGCCTGCCCGGCTACTCCGGTTTCATTCCCGGCTAAAGGGTAGAAACTCGCTTCGCTCAAACAGTCTGCCCTTCTTAACGCCGGTAATAAAACCTTCGCTTGACGCCGTGCAGACGAGGCCGGAGGGGGACTATGCGGTGTGGTAGTATATTATAATAATTAAAAAATAGAGAGATTGCTTATGAAACAAAAGAAAATGCTTGCGCTTACTTTTTCACAGTTGAAACAAATCTATAATCAAGAAATTCCGGAAGTGGTGGAGATAGCTGATAAGAGCTCTTCTGTGGAAGAGTTCAAGGCTGGGATGCTGCGTTTTTTGGAAATTTGCAGGATAGAAAATGAGGCTGCGGAGGAGGCGAGGGAGCAAATTCGACTCTTACTCGATTATGATGGACAGAATGTCCATGAACTGTCTACTGGACGGGATATGTCAGTACAGACGATTCGGTTGCTTTATGAGTTTCTGACGGGAACGTTGGAAAATATGGAGATACCGACGGATTTGTTTATTGAAATTTTTCAGATGTTTAAACGGGTGAAGGAAGAGGTTGTACCTTTACCATCGCCGCAACGTATCAAAAGTCGGAATGACCGGTGGGAAACGGGATTGGATGAAGAGGTACGTGAAGTGCGGGATGAGAATAAGGAGCGGATGTTGCACTTGTTGATTCAGAAGATTGAAAACAGGAAGTCGAAGCCTTCGGTGCGTTTTCACTTTGAGGAGGGAATGAGTTATGAAGAAAAATACAGGTTGGTAAGTGAGTGGTGGAACGATTTCCGCTTTCATTTGGCAATGGCTGTGAAAAGTCCGGGCGAGTTGAATCGATTCCTGGGAAATTCACTTTCGTCAGAGACTATGTATTTGCTTTATCGTGCCCGGAAGAAGGGTATGCCGTTCTTTGCAACTCCTTATTATTTATCGTTGCTTAATGTAACCGGATATGGGTATAATGACGAGGCTATTCGGAGTTATATTCTGTATTCTCCACGTTTGGTGGAAACGTATGGAAATATTCGCGCGTGGGAGAAAGAGGATATTGTAGAAGCCGGGAAGCCTAATGCTGCGGGATGGCTTTTGCCGGACGGGCATAACATTCATCGGCGGTATCCGGAGGTGGCTATTCTCATTCCTGACACTATGGGACGGGCTTGCGGAGGACTTTGTGCTTCCTGTCAGCGTATGTATGATTTTCAGAGCGAGCGGTTGAATTTCGAATTTGAGTCTTTACGCCCGAAGGAATCATGGGATCGTAAGTTGCGTCGGTTAATGGCTTATTTTGAAGAGGATACGCAATTGCGGGATATTCTTATTACAGGAGGAGATGCGCTGATGAGTCAAAATAAAACGCTTCAGAATATTCTGGATGCGGTGTATCGGATGGCGGCACGCAAACAAAGGGCGAATCTTGAACGCAAGGATGGAGAGAAATATGCGGAATTGCAACGGGTACGGTTGGGGTCACGTCTGTTGGCTTATTTGCCGATGCGTATCAACGACGGGCTGGTTGATGTTCTGCGGGAATTCAAGGAGAAAGCATCGGCTATCGGTGTGAAACAGTTTATTATACAGACTCATTTCCAGACACCGCTGGAGGTTACTCCTGAAGCTAAAGAAGCGATCCGGAAGATTCTTTCTGCGGGATGGATTATTACGAATCAGTTGGTATATACGGTGGCTGCTTCACGTAGAGGGCATACGACCCGGCTTCGTCAGGTGCTCAATTCGTTGGGGGTGGTATGTTATTACACTTTCTCGGTAAAGGGATTCAATGAGAATTATGCAGTATTTGCACCCAACAGTCGTTCAATGCAGGAGCAACAGGAGGAAAAGATTTATGGCCGTATGACACCGGAACAGGCGGAGGAGTTATATAAGATATTAGAGACGAAAGTAGGAACAGAAGAGGAGCCTAAAGAGGATGTTGCCAAGCAATTAAGACGCTTCATGAGAAAGCATCATTTACCTTTCCTTGCCACTGATCGCAGCGTATTGAATTTACCGGCTATCGGTAAAAGCATGACTTTCCAGTTGGTGGGACTAACTGAAGAAGGAAAACGAATTCTACGCTTCGAACATGACGGTACTCGTCATCATAGCCCGATTATCGATCAGATGGGGCAGATTTATATTGTAGAGAATAAATCGCTAGCTGCTTACCTGCGCCAGTTAGCCAAGATGGGAGAAGATCCGGAAGACTATGCTTCTATATGGAATTATACGAAAGGAGAAACCGAACCTCGTTTCAGTCTTTACGAGTATCCTGATTTCCCCTTCCGCACAACAGATAAAATGAGTAATTTAAGTATTAAGAATTAGGTATTAAGTATTAATCGACAAGCATCAACTAACAAGTATTAATCAACGCCTATCAAGTATAAACCAGCGGCTTCGGTAATACTTATTACTTAATACTTGTTTCTACTACTTGTTTCCTACTCTTTTACCCGTATTACTATATTTGCAATAATTGCAGTTAGGCCTCCGGTGGTAATCCCTGAAGAGAAGATACTTCGAATTGCTTCCGGGGCTTGTTGTAATACGTCCGGCATTAGTTCTACCCCTAAGCCTAAGGAGAGGCTGACTGCTAATACCAAAGTTTCTTTACGGCCTATTTCTTGTGAGGAGAAAATACGAATTCCCGCCGCTGCTACTGTGCCGAACATTAGTAAGGTTGCACCGCCCAGTACAGGATCGGGCATTAAGGAAAATACGGCACCTACGATGGGAAATAAACCCAAAAGGACGAGCATTGCTGCGATATAATAACCAACATAACGGCTGGCTACTCCGGTCAGTTGGATAATACCGTTGTTTTGTGCAAAGATGGAGTTTGGAAAAGAGTTGAATACACCGGCGAGAAAGGAGTTGAATCCATCTGCCATTACTCCACCGGAAACCCGTTTCAAATAGGAATCTCCTTCAATGGGAAGTCCGGAAATCATAGAGTTGGCAGTTACATCACCTGTTGCTTCAATGGCAGTTATCAAGTAAACCAGACCAATGGCTATAAAAGAAGACACATTGAAATCAACACCATATTTAAAAGGCTGGGGAATATTAAAACTCATCAGCATTTCCACATTCAACGCACTCATATCCACTTTTCCCAGAGCAAATGCCAAACCATAGCCAAGGCAAAGTCCGAGTACAATGGAACTCATACGCAGGTATTTGTTCCCGCAACGATTGAAAAACAAGACGCTAAGAAGTACCAGTGCTGCAATAGACAGGTTTTCCCACGTAGCAAACGTACCATTATCCATAGCTGCATATCCGCCTCCGCAAGATACGATACCTACCTTTATCAGACTCAATCCGATAAGCAGCACGACAATACCGGAAACCAGCGGAGTGATAATATTACGCAGATATTTGAATGTGCGGCTGACAATCATTTCGATAGGCGCAGCAGCCATACAGGAACCGAAAATTAACGGTAATCCGCCTACCATTCCTGTGGCAATGATAGGGCCGATAAAAGAAAAACTGGTTCCCTGGATGCAGAGCAGTCTTGCTCCTATCACACCAAAGCGGCGGCATTGTATAAAGGTAGATACTCCCGAAGCAAAAAGAGACATGGAAACCAGAAAGCTTGTCTTTTCTACATCAAGTTTCAAGGCACTTGCGATGATAAGCGGAGGTGTAATGATCGCTACGAAAATAGCCAAAAGATGTTGTAAAGCCGCAAACAAGGCGTCTTTAAAAGGGGGACGGTCTTCTACGCCGTAGATTAAATCAGTTTTCATTTAACAGGGTTTCTATATATTTTTTTAAGTTCCGCAGAGGGATAAACAGAGATTATTCTGAAGTCCGGCTTCTTTTAGTCCGACTTTTTTTAATTCTATTTCTTATAATCCGTTTTTTAGTTCAGCGTCCATTTCAGAGCGAGTGTCGGGATAACATAAAAGCCATCACGACCGCCGAAGTTATTACTCAATTCAACTTCGGAGCCAACACTAAGATTGAAATTTTTATTTACTCCTTTGATTTTGTTTAGGTTTACCCAGAATTGTGGTTCGGAGAGGAAGATAGTCTTTCCGTAGTTGGTTTCTTCACGCCACCAATCGGCAAAGCCGGAGAAAGTGAGCAGATTGCGGCAGAAATTTACGTACCACGTACCTGTCAGCTGGAAGTTGTTGGGCGATTGGTGTTTCTGAATATACTTATACATAGCAGTCAGCGTGAAGCCTTTGGAAAAGGAAGCATTATTAAAAGTGTAGGTAGCTCCTGCCAGATAAGCATTTTTATAAGACATGCCTTTCGATAATCCACCGTTATATTCAAGATGTGCAGAGAAAGGACCTTTCCAGAATTTTATCTCACGTGCTATTTCCCAATAAGCGGAAGCGACACCCTCGGAGGTGTAATCCATATCAACAAAGAAATAAGTGCTTCCCCAAGTATCAGGATGAAACTTCTCCACAGTGGAGGTGAACAGCGGGCGACCTTGCAAATCTTTATCATACAAAGAACGTCCGAAATCATAATGTAGCTGAATGTTTTGCGCCTGCAATCCCGGTATGCCAGAGAGCAACATACAGAGGAAAAGAGCAGAGATAATTTGTTTCATAAGTAAATGTGTTTAAATGAAGATGCAAAAATAGTTAAAGCTACACATATAAACACATTACTTCTGTCTTTTTTTATTCCAGGTTATTATTTCCCATATCCCACCAGAGTCTTGTACCTCCATGGTCATCTCCGCCTAAAGCCTCGACAAGAGCAGAATATTGCTCCGGGTCTTCTGTCTGCAATGTACCTGGGAAATTAAGACGGCGCACCATGATCTCCGTGTCGATGCATCCGCTCCTACTATGATTGAATCGAACGGGAAATAAACGGGGATATCCCGTTCGTCTTTGTTCGGCCCAAGCTTCGCAACCTTCCGGGAACATGGCAATCCACTTCTGCGTGATAATCTTCTCTAGTTTTGTCTCCTTATCATCCTGCGGATTCCATTTGGGAGTGACTTTACAACGCGCTTCTATATTATTTTCTTCATCATAAGTGTCTATAAAGTCGGAAGCTGTCAGCTCACTTTTCAGGTAATCCTCCACCCCATAAATTCCCCATTGATGAAAAGAGGTAGTTACGCCGTTCCGGTAACAAGCTTCTTCATCTTCATCGGTCCACCCGCGCAAAGCGGCTTCGGCACGCAGAAACCAGACTTCCGAAGCAGTCATCAGAGGCGCATCGGTGCTTTGCAGGACAAACAGCTTCGACAATCCGGAATAATGACTATGAGCAAAACATGTCCCTTGACGAATTCCACGATATTGTCCTTTCAAAGCTTCATCCGTACAGTGTTCGAAATAAGCTCCAAGACGAGGATCATCATATCCGACCAAGATTGATTCCATGTTAGCACTCATGTAAGTTTCATTCCACACACAGTTAAGTTCTCCCAATGGATTGGTATATCCGGATTTGGTAGAAACGATTGCTCCGCCTGTTTCCGCTTCAAAGAAGCCATAATCGTTTTCTTTTATTTTCTGTATTTCAGCACAAGCCTTATCGGGAGCAACAGAGGCAATACGCATTGCCAACCGCAAACGCAACGAATTGGCAAACTTCACCCAGGAAGCGTATTTCCCATCCAACAAAATATCAAAACGTGCAAATCCATTGGATTCCGGTTTCTCCTCTATATACCCGGTGAGGGCAACTACGGCAGAATCGAGTTCATTGAAAAACTCATAATAGACATCCTCTTGTTTATCCGGACGGTAATGTTTTTCGGCATTAGCAAAATTCTTATAAATGATAGGACCATAATAATCCGTCACACGATGCATCGCTTCCACCTTTAATATTTTCGTTATCCCGAACAGAGCAGGATGTGTATTTCGGGTAGCATTCTCCGACTGATATATCTGTGGGAAAATATAAGAATACATGTGTATCCACATGGCGCTATTCCAGCCGTCCTGCATATTATAATCGGAATTATGCGAGCCCCCGTTCAGAGGTTTGCCGTCATGCATATACCCACTGAACATGTCCGCGTTCAGATTCTGTATCAGTTGGAAAGGCCAGTTCTTTCCTTTTCCGTAGTCGTAATTAAAATAAATACCTTGCTGAATAATTCCCAAACGGATTCCATAGCCATTGTCATCAATAATCAAGTCATCATCCGTGATACCGGACAAATCGGTATTGTAATCACGGAAATTACCGGTACAAGCTACAGAGAACAGCAATAACCCCAACAAATATAGATATACATATTTTCTCTTCATTTCTCTCTCCTGCCTTTAAAATTCACATTTCAGAGTAAAGCCCAGACTACGGGTCGTAGGCATTCCGAACACTTCAATTCCTTGATTATCATTTCCGGTAGAAAGTACCAAATCCGGATCAAAAGGAGCTTTCTTATACAAGAAACATAGATTGCGAGCTACAAACGAAAGCTGAACATCTTTCAGTACCTTCGTTTTCTGTATCCACTTCTTGGAGAAATTATAGCTCAATGATACTTCACGCAACCGTAAATTGGTAGCATCATACATATAATATTCCGTCACCCCGGCACGCCCGCCTACTATTTTATAGAATCCTTTCACATTGTCTATACGCTGACCGTCGAGCATTACATATCCCCTGTCACGCGCATCGGCCGTTATTTCAGATACTCCATAAAGATCCATTTCCGCCTGTGTCTGCGAAAGGACTTCGCCTCCGTAGCGCCAATCAAGCAGAAAATAAAGGGTGAAGCCTTTGTAAGAGAATGTATGGTCCCATCCCATCATAAAGACAGGGTTGGCATTTCCTACTTTCACCGTATTCCCATCGCCCTCCACCAATGGAAGTCCTTTATTATCACCTTCTGTTTCGTAAACGATATTGCCTGCATCATCGCGCACAAAAGCCTTACCATATATATCACCGATAGAACCGCCTTTAATAAGTTTCATGGCATAGCTGGAAGAAAAACTGGTAGGCCCGTAAATCATTTCTTTCAGATCTTCGTGCAACTTCACTATCTTATTCTTATTGGTAGAGAAGTTTACAGAAGTTTTCCAGTTGAAATCAGGAGTTAATACGGGAGTTCCATTCAGTGTCAATTCCCATCCCCGATTCTGGATATTCCCGGCATTTACATATCGGTAAGCATACTTATCACCTGCAAGTGCAGGAAGTTTGAAGAATTGATTATAAGTATTGGTACGATAATAAGTCAGATTAACCCCTAAACGGTGTTGAAAGAATCGCCATTCAGTTCCAAATTCGATGGCATGAGTCATTTCCGGCTCCATATCCTTAAAAGGTGCGGCATCATTCGCCTGTATCTCGCCACCGGCATTGATATGCGAAAAGGAATTAGTGATAAATGGAGGAATATCATTCCCTACTTTACTATAAGCGCCACGCAATTTTGCGAAAGAAACCCATTCGGGTAACTTCACCCATTTATCAAGTAGCATGGAAAGCCCTACAGAAGGATAAGCGAATCCGGATTTTTCATGGCTGGTATAAGACAAGGTTGACGCCCAGTCATTACGGGCCGTCAAATCAAGAAACAATTTTTCCTTATAACCGATCTGTGCCGTACCGAATATAGATTGCAACTGACGGCGTTGATCTATTCGCTGGTCAATACTGGCAGAACTGTTCATGACGATATTGGCAATATTAAACACATTAGCAAACTTCAAAGATGCATTTTTCGAATCATATCGGGTAGAATTAACGACTTTATCATTTATACTACCACCAATCGCCGCATCCAGTGTAAAATCCCCCCAGGTTTTCTTCACCATCGCCATGACATCACCATACATCTGGGTTTCCTGATAATCCATCTCGATATATCGTCCGTTCGCTCCACACAGGGCGGTGGCAGTAGACGCATAGAATTTCTGGCGTAACTTGTCCGCCCAATAATCCATGTTTCCACGGGCTTGAATCGTCAGCCAATCATTTACCTTAAAGTTTGCTGAAAGAGAAAGGATAATGCGTGTACGTGTTTCTTTACTTTGTATGCGGTTCGTTATCCAGTATGGATTCTGTTCGAAGTCTTCGGTAAACGTATGCCAATTCTGCACACCCAGTTTCCGTTCTTCGTCATAGGTTTCAAAATGATCTTTATAATAAGACAAATCCTCCCCACGAGGAAAACGATAGAGCCCTACCAACGGATTCATATAGAAACCTCCCGACACCGGCTTATTCTCGACGGTCTGTTTCATCACATTCACACTACCGTCCAGTTTCAGACGTTTGTCGAACATGGTAGCCGTCTCACGCAAGTTTATATTATGCTTTTTCAGTTTATTCTTGTCGATAATCCCCTTTCCGGTAGTATTGGCATAGGAGAAATAAGTTTGCAGGTTTTCATTTCCATAACTGATAGATACGGAAGTCATCGATGTCAATCCGGTACGGAAAAAATCATCCAGATTATCATAAGCCATCAGATTCTCTTTCTCTCCCCAGCTGTCTACCACATCACTGACACCATAACGATTCTGCATTTTAGGCATACTGAATGCTTTCTCGAAAGTGAGTCCTGTAGAGAAATTAATATTCCTTTGTCCGACAGAGTTGCCTTTTTTAGTCGTGATAAGAATCACTCCGTTAGCAGCCATGCTACCATATAAAGCCGCAGCAGGAGCACCTTTCAGAATACTGATGCTTTCTACATCTTCCGGATTCAGATTAGAGATTCCGTCTCCTCCATCACGATTCCCTGCATTCGCCGTACCACCAATAGCCGAATAAGCCTGTTCGGAAGAGGTATTCGACATCGGCACTCCATCTATTACATAAAGCGGTTGATTATCACCGGATACCGAACGGATTCCCCGGAGACTAACTTTTGCGGAACCGCCCATACCGGAAGAGTTTTTGTTGATTTGCACACCGGCAGCTTTTCCCGCCAGAGCAGCAATCATATTTACTTCTTTGACACGGTTCAGTTCTTCTCCCTTGATTTTTTGCACAGAATAGGCCAATGTAGCTTCATCCTTTTCAAGTCCCAAGGCCGTTACGATGACATGTTCAAGCATCACCGCATCTTCCTGAAGACGTATTTCAAGCACATTCCGACCTGCCACATTGACTTCTACAGTCTTATAACCCACAAAAGAAACTTGTAAGACAGCACTATCCGGCACAGACAAAAAGAATTTTCCATCAATATCGGTCACAGTACCATTGGCTCCCCCCTTTTCGCGTATTGTAGCACCGATCAGTGGTTCACCATAGATATCAATTACACGCCCTCTCACGGTATTATGATCAGAAGGAACTTCTATCGTCCCTCTTAACGCTTGTTGCTCCGAAGCATAACAATTTCCTCCCTCCAGAAAAAACAGGCCTATTAAGAAGCAACTCACAAAAACTTCTTTTTTCAATGATATAATAAAATATTGTTTGTTCATCACGCCGCAAAAATAACTAATTATTTTAAATCTAGCATTTTTTCTCATTGATTTTGAAGGAAATAAACATTATCACTATTTTTGTACGAAATTAAAATGAAAGAAATTATGGAAATCGAAATACATCCGTTAGAACCGTTTCTCCCAGCGAAATCAAAATTACTTATGCTGGGAAGTTTTCCGCCACAGAAAAAACGTTGGTCTATGGAGTTTTACTACCCGAACCTAAACAACGACATGTGGCGTATATATGGAATCTTATTCTTTAATGATAAGAATCACTTTCTGAATTCGACACTAAAATCGTTCTGCCGCGAGCAAATCATAGACTTTTTAAACGAAAAGGGGATTGCCCTATTTGATACCGCTTCATCCATTCGTCGGTTGCAGGATAATGCATCGGACAAGTTTCTTGAAGTAGTGGAAGCCACCGATGTTGCAGCATTACTGCGGCAGCTTCCCGAATGCAAAGCAATCGTCACTACGGGCCAAAAAGCAACGGACACACTCCGACAGCAATTCGACATAGAAGAACCCAAAGTAGGTGATTACTCCGAATTTGTTTTCGAAGGTCGTGCCTTGCGACTATACCGGATGCCCTCATCATCAAGGGCGTATCCATTAGCATTGGACAAGAAAGCAGCCGCTTACCGGATTATGTTTCAGGATTTACAGATATTGAAGTGAAGTTCAAGTATTAAGTATTAAATATCAAGTATTAAATTATAAATGAATATGGCAACATTATTTTTGCAGTACCCGGCATGCAGCACATGCCAAAAAGCCAAGAAATGGTTAACAGAAAATAACATTGAGTTTACCAACCGCTTAATCGTAGAAGAAAATCCTACGGTGGAAGAATTAAAGGCATGGATTCCGCGCAGCGGTCTGCCGGTGAAGAAAT
>ENA-OOZD01000736-OOZD01000736.1-human-gut-metagenome-genome-assembly--contig:-NODE-736-length-14768-cov-2.414395_pt1 | contig 14768 bp, 9 predicted proteins | sample MGYA00241186_ERZ501395 | MGnify/ENA primary metagenome ERZ501395 (study PRJEB25962, sample SAMEA2042730) | human gut metagenome | biome: human gut; feature: human-associated habitat; material: faeces... | reverse complement strand
CTCTGCCGCCTCGGGCGACAGCACTGCCTCATCGGCAAACGACCTTATTTTGCCGTATTCCAATAATGATTCGCTGAATCCTTTTTTTGCCGTCGGCACGGAAAATATAAGCCTTACGGATTTAGCCTACGACCCGCTTTTTAAGGTCAAGGCAGACTATACGCCAGAAAATGTGATAGCTGAAAAGGGTGATATTACCGGAACTTCGGTTACCGTTACACTCTCAGGTGCGCGCTTTTCGGACGGTTCGTCCGTTTCGCCGCAGGACGTCGTATATTCGTTCAATAAGGCAAAGGCGTCGTCGCGCTACGGGCAGCTGCTGTCAAATATTCAGTCGGCAAAGGCGTCCGGCGGGGCTGTTACGTTTACGCTCTCTTCACCGGACCCGTATGTGCTGAATGCACTCAGTTTTCCCGTTGTAAAAAACGGCACAGCCGATAAGACGGAAAATATACCGATAGGCAGCGGCCCTTATGTGTACAGCGACGGGGTGTTTTCCAAGAATGAAAATTACGGCGGCAGCGTAAATATACCCGAGATAAAGCTTTATGAAATAGAAAATTTCACCTATGCCGAAAATGCTCTCGAAATAGGCAATGTGAACTTTCTCTTCAAGGATATGAGCGACAGCGTTTACCGCCATGTCTCCGTTGACAGCAGTACGGTCAATATGAACAACCTTGTTTTTCTCGGTATTAACGACTCAAAGGAAGTTCTCTCATCGTCCACCGTCAGAACCGCAATATATTACGCAATAGATAAAAAAGACATTGCTTCGTCGTCGTATCAGGGCTATGCAACAGCAGCTCCGCTCCTGTTCAATCCTGCGTTTTCAGAACTTTCGGGAATTACAAACATCAATTTCGCCGAGAGTGCAAATGTCGACAAGGCAAAGTCCATACTGACAAAAACAGGATATAACAAATATGCAAAGGACGGTTCTCTTACAAACGGCTCACAGAACCTTAAGGTGTCTCTTCTTGTGAACAGCGAAAACAGCTTCCGCGCGGCGGCGGCGAACAGCATAGCCGAAGCCCTCAGAAGCATAGGTTTTTCCGTGACAGTTGATGCCGTTCCGCTTGATAAATACAACCAGAAAATCGCTTCCGGTGATTTTGACCTGTATTTAGGAGAAATCAAGCTTACCGAAAATCTTGATTTGCGCCCGTTCTTTTCGGAAAAGGGGTCTGCGTCAAAGGGTATAGATTTCTCGTTGCGTGCGATTGCCGATTACGAAGCCTTTTGCGAGGGCAGCATAGGGCTTTCAGAGTTCCTTGATAGCTTCTTAAACGATATGCCGTTTGTTCCCGTTTGTTACAGGAGCGGCTTTGCGGCGTATAAAAAGGGCCTAAAGCCGGATTTCTCGTATTCCTCCGACCATCTCTATGCGGGGATTTGCAGCTGGAGCTTAAGCTGAGCCGCCGTTCGGATACAATATTGTATTTGTGCGGTTTATGGTATATAATAACAACATCACAGGAAAGGAGAATATTGCGCTTTTGCAATATAAACCGATGTATGATTAAAATTGAAAATTATCTCGGCGTTATTGAGATACATCAGCATTATTTTTCGGAGCTTATCGGTCAAACCGTAACCTCGTGCTTCGGCGTTGCGGGTATGGCTAACAGCGGCGCGTCACAGGGGCTTCGGTCGCTTCTTTTTAAACGTAAGAATTATCCGGATAAGGGCGTCGGCGTGCGTGCCGACGGCGGCGATTTAATAATAGATCTTCACATAATCGTGACTTACGGCGTTAATATCGGAACCATAGTGGATTCCATAACAAACAAGGTCAGATATACCGTCGAGCAGTCAACGGGTCTCGGCGTGAAAAAAGTCAATGTGTTTGTTGACGGAATGAAAGAATAATAGGAGTGTACAAGTTTTGTTAACAGGTAAGCAGTTTAAACGCGCTTTCATTTCCGGCGCTAACAATATACTGAATCACAGAAAGGACGTTGACGCGCTCAACGTATTTCCGGTACCGGACGGCGATACCGGAACAAATATGTCAATGACCTCCTCGGCGGCAGTCAGGGAGCTTCAGGTGGTAAGCGATGACGAGGATTTGAGTATCGTCGCGGCCAAAACCGCCGCAGCTCTTTTGAGAGGCGCGCGAGGAAATTCCGGCGTTATATTATCACTCGTTTTCAGAGGTATTTCAAACGGCTTCAAGGGTAAAAAGGAGGTAGGCGGCAAAGACCTTGCCGCAGCTCTCACTCTCGGCAAAGAGTCGGCTTATAAGGCTGTTATGAAGCCCACCGAGGGTACTATTTTAACCGTTGTACGCAAGGCGGCGGCAGCGGCGGAGGCACTCGCCTCAGATGACTGCGGTGCTGTTCTCGACGAGGCTTACCGCGCGGCGCAGGAGGCACTTGCCGAAACACCTGAGCTTTTGCCCGTTCTCAAAGAGGCAGGCGTGGTAGATGCCGGCGGCCAGGGATTTCTCTATATACTCGACGGTATCAGAGGCTATATAAACGAGGGCAAGTTTATAGAAAGCAATGACGATGCCTCGCCCGCAAAGAGCAATGCCGAGGAAAGCAAATCCGTCGTGGCGGCGGCTTCGGGAGACATCAAATACGGTTATTGCAGCGAGTTCCTCATAACCAAATCGAAAAATCCGGAGAGCACACCGCTCAAATTAAAGGCATATCTTGAGTCGATAGGCGACTGTGTTGTTGTGGTTGACGATGACGATATAGTAAAGGTTCACGTCCATTCAAACGAACCCGGCAATGTAATTCAGGCCGCTCTCAAAATAGGTCAGCTCATAAATATTAAAATAGACAATATGCGTTATCAGCACGCGAATGCCGATGTCGGTATGGATGCCAAAAAGGACAACAAAGAAGAAGATTTAAGTCGTGATACCGAAATCAATAGAGTACAGCCGACCAAAGATTACGGCTTTGTCGCAGTTGCGGCAGGTGACGGTATGGCAGAGCTCTTTAAGGAGCTTGGCTGTGATGTAGTTGTTTCGGGCGGTCAGACTATGAATCCGAGCACCGATGATATTTTAAATGCCGTTGAGTCAACTCCGGCAAAGCACGTTTTTGTTTTGCCGAACAACAAAAATATTATAATGGCGGCGGAGCAAACCGTAAATCTTGCTGACAGGGGCGTCAGTGTTGTCGCAACAAAGACTGTTCCGCAAGGCATTACCGCAATGCTCAATTTTGACGAGAGCCTTTCAAGCGAGGAAAACCATTTGAATATGGCGAAGGCGGCCGAGAGCGTTCATACGGCTCAGGTCACGTTTGCCGCACGTGACAGCGTGTTCGGCGGACAAAAAATCAAGGAGGGTCAGTACCTCGGCATGGAGGACGGCAAAATAACCCTTGTGGAGGATGACCTTGTAAACGCCGCATACAGAGTTACACGCCGTCTTGTCAAGAAATTCGACGGCTCGCTTATAACCGTATTTTACGGTGAGGAAGCCGACGAAAACTCGGCAAATGTCCTTTCGGCGCGGCTTCAGGAGCGTTTCCCCAATGTTGAGGTAAATGTCATTAACGGCGGTCAGCCGGTTTACTACTTCATTTCGTCCGTCGAATAACAGGACGTTTTCAAAAACAATTCTCGGATGTGTTCATAATGGACTTTTCAACCGAAATACAATATTTAAAGGGTGTCGGACCCACTCGTGCCGAGGCATTTTCAAAGCTCGGCGTCGATACGGTCGGCGCCCTTTTGCGCTTTTATCCGCGCGCGTATGAGGATTGGAGCCGCGTTGTCCCCATAAGGGAAGCTCCGGTTGATACGGAATGCTGTATCCGTGCCGTTGTCAGCTACACTCCCTCTAAGATCAGAATACCCGGAGGCAGGCTGCTTTCAAAAACAAGCGTTACGGACGGCATAGGCATATTAAATCTTGTCTTTTTTAACAACAAGTTTATTGACAGTATGCTGAAGGAGGGTGAAGAGTATCTCTTTTTCGGCAAAATCACAGTAGATAAGCACGGCATAAGGCAAATGGTATCGCCGTTGATTTCAAAAGGAGAGGATAAGGACAGAATACGTCCCGTCTATCCGCAAACAGCTGATGTGAGCTCCAAACTCACGGAAAAATGCACAATGCAGGCATTAAAAGGCTGCAAAGAGATACCTGATTTTATGCCGTCCGAAATACTTGAGAAAAACGACCTTTGCTCTCTTGATTATGCAATACGCAACATCCATTTTCCGGAAAGCTTCGAGTCACTTGACAGGGCGAGAAAAAGGCTTATTTTCGACGAGCTTTTTATATTGCAGCTGGGACTTTTATCCATCAAGGAACGAACGGGTGAAGAAAAAACCGAGATGGTTATCAAAAATGACTGTACTGAAGAGTTTTATCACCGTCTGCCGTTTTCTCCGACAAGAGCGCAAAAAAGAGCGGTCTTTGAGGCACTGTCCGATATGAAATCGGGTGAGCCGATGAACCGTCTGCTTCAGGGCGACGTCGGCTCCGGTAAAACTCTTGTGGCGGCGGCACTTATATATAACGCGGCAAAAAACGGTATGCAGAGCGCATTTATGGCACCTACGGAGGTTCTTGCCGAGCAGCATTACAGAACTCTTTCAAAAATCTTTGACGGTACAGATATAAAGATTGTGCTTCTGACCGGAAGCAGCACGGCTAAGGAAAAGAGAGAAATAAAAAAAGAGTTGCGCGACGGTTCCGCGAAGCTTGTCATAGGAACGCACGCGATTATACAGGGCGACGTTGAGTTTTGCCGCCTCGGATTAGCCGTCACCGATGAGCAGCACAGGTTTGGTGTGGCACAGCGTGCGTCGCTTTCCCAAAAGGGAGAAAACCCAAACATTCTCGTTATGTCGGCTACGCCCATACCGAGAACGCTCGGACTCATAATTTACGGCGACCTTTCGGTGTCGGTGCTCGACGAGCTGCCGCCTGGCAGGCAAAAAACCGAGACATATTGTGTGTCTCAGGCTCTGCATGAGAGAATATACAAATTCATAAAGAAGCATCTTGATAGGGGCTTTCAGGCATATATCGTCTGTCCGCTTGTCGAGGAGGGCGACAGCGACCTGATACCTGCACAGGAGTATTACAAGCTTTTACAAAATACCGCATTCAGGGGTTACAGGCTCGGACTTTTGCACGGTCAAATGAAGCCCAAGGAAAAGGACAATATAATGCGCGATTTTGAGAGCGGCAAAATACAGCTTCTTGTGTCCACCGTGGTTATCGAGGTAGGTGTGGACGTGCCGAATGCCGTGGTTATGGTCATCGAAAACGCCGAGCGATTCGGACTCTCGCAGCTTCATCAGCTTCGCGGCAGAGTCGGCAGGGGAAGCGCGCCCTCCACGTGTATTTTGGTGTCGGATGCACAAAATGATGAGGCAAAACGCAGATTTGATATAATGTGCAAGACTACCGACGGCTTTTTAATAGCGGATGAGGACCTTAAAATGCGTGGCCCCGGCGACTTCTTCGGTTCAAAGCAGCACGGATTGCCGTCGCTGCGGATTGCGGATATTCTGACGGACACCGGAATGCTCAACGAGGCGCAAAAGAGTGCTCAAATGATAATTGCGACAGACGGCGGTTTGCTTTTGCCGGAGCACAAAGGAATAAAACGCCAAATAGATAAGATGTTCGGCAACGGGTATGTAAAAGCGTAAGGTTGAAATTTGTCGCATTGTATGGTAAAATAACTTTTACTATTTTATTGTGAGGCTGTTATGTTTTTTGAAAAGCTTTACAACTTAATATATCACATAGGTTTTACGGCAGGCTCCGGATTTATGAAATTCGGAAAATGGTTGTCGAGGGGGCTTTCGCGTCCCGTAAAAACAGTCGGAGCGGTATTTTTTGCCGTGTTTCTTGTGATTGACAAATTTATACTCAAGACCTTCAAAACCGTAAGCGCGGAATTCAAGCTTCTTATGGCAGATATAAAAAGAGTCAGCTCAGGCTTAAATTCCCTTATCCATACAGATAGAAAATCCGCCGAAGCGAAGCTGCGTATTTATATAAAGAAAGCATTCTCAAGGCATGGCATAGTGTTTACTTTTGCGGTAAATCTGCTTGTCCCGATTATTTGCCTCGGTGTGCTTTGCTCCACGATAGGCTATTGGAACAAAGCCACGCTCGCTCTTGAGATAAAATATAACGGCTCCGTAATAGGCTATGCCAAAAACGAGTCGGAATATCTCGATGCCGAGCAGCAGGCAAAAACAAGGCTCAAAACCGCTGCGTCTGCCTCCGGTAAGGAGCAGGAGCTTATTAAGCCTGCGCAGTATCAGCTCAAGGTCGTAAATAAGACCGACCTTACCGACTCCTCGTCAATGTGCGATAAGCTCATAGAAAATTCAGACAGCAATATCACCAATGCCTGCGGCATATATATTAACGGCGATTTCTTGTGCGCCGTTAAAAATGAGACGGACGCTACAAGCGTTTTCGATAAGATACTCAGCGATTATAAAATAGATGACCCCAACGCGGCAAAGAGCTTCGTTGAAAACATAACATATGAGCAGGGGCTTTATCCCGATAATGAGGCCACGGTTTGGGACGCGGAAAAGCTATCCGCCAAGCTCAAATCAAAAAAGAGCGAAGCGGTGTATTACACGGTAAAGGACGGAGATACCGTTTCGGGAATCGCTTCCGCAAACGGGCTCACCGTTTCCGAATTGGCACAGCTGAATCCCGGCCTTTCCGAGACGATTCGTTCCGGCGACAAGCTGCTTGTTTCGAGTGAGGTAAACTATGTCAGAGTGCAGGTCACAAAGACCGAAACTCATAATGAAGCAATAGCCTATACAAGCACAAACGTAAATAATGCCAATCTCTATACAGGCACAAAAAAGGTTACAACAAAGGGTGTGAACGGAGTTCAGCAGGTTACGGAGCTTGTAACATATATTGACGGTACTCGTGTTTCATCGAAAGAGGTTTCAAGAGTGACTCTTTCGGAGCCTGTAAACGAGGTTATACAGATAGGCACAAAGGCGCCGAACACCGGAAAAGGCAGCTCAGGCGGCAAGGTCATTACAACAGGCGGCAGATTTGTTTGGCCGGCAATAGGCGCAACGTCCGTTTCTTCGGGCTACGGCGGAGCAAGACGTCACGGCGGTATAGATATAGTAAAGCCGGGCGGCGGAAGTACCGGTCTTACAATAGTAGCAGCGGCTTCGGGAACCGTAACCACGGCAACATATCATCCGAGCTGGGGCTATTATATTGTCATAAATCACGGCAACGGCCTTTCAACGCTCTATGCACATACCTTACCCGGCTCGTTTAAGGTGCGTGTCGGTCAAAAGGTTTCGGCAGGTCAGCCTATTGCGAATATAGGCTCCTCGGGTAACGTAACCGGACCGCATCTTCACTTTGAGGTCTATGTAAACGGCAGACGAACTAATCCCATGCCGTATCTCGGAAGATAACAAATAAACAGTAAAAGCACGTTTGAGCAATAACTCAAACGTGCTTTTTTGCTTTATAATCAAAATTCAAATCAAACCGAAATGCGCAAACGCTTTGTATAGACCGTCATCCGTGATATCGGCGGTTATATACGAGGCCAAGTGTTTGAGCTCGTCACAGGCATTCCCCATTGCGATGCCCGTGTTTACGCTCTTAAACATTTCGACATCGTTTTCCGCGTCGCCGAATGCGAATGCGTCGTTTATGTCTCCGCCGCAGCAATCGAGATATTCTTTAATTCCGCTGGCTTTGTTGACTCCGCGTGCCGCAATCTCCCCGCTTGTATTGCCGAGATTGCCGAAGCTGTATCCGACAATATAGAATTCATCGCCTATATTCTTTTGCAGCTCGGAAAAATCAACACCCGAATCGTAATATATCAGCTTTTCAACATCGCTCCTGCCTCCGGCGTTATCATCGATTACCGTTTCCCCGAAGAGCGTCAGTAAATCCTCCTTGGTGTATCCAAGCTTATTAAAGAGCGAAAGCGTGCGGTCGACGCACCATTTTTTGGATACGAGAAAACTCTGTGTTTGCAGATAATATGCGGTGTTGCTGTTCTCGAAGTAGTCGGTCAGTTTTTTGAGACTGCTTTGACTTATAAAGTGATGAGCTACCACCTTGCCGTCATTTATAACCATAGCTCCGCCCGATAAGATCAAACCGTCAAAGGGAATCTCCTTTAATAGCCACGGATAAACCTGCGAGAGCTGTCTGCCGGTGCAGATTACGAGCTTGTGACCGTTTTCATGAGCTTTTTTCAGCGCCTCCGACGCCGACGAGGGCATAACGCCGTCAAAACCTACGAGCGTGCCGTCTATGTCAAGAAAAAGATATTTGGTATTCATCAGCCTAAAATTTCCTTGAGTATTTTTTGAACCTCTTGAGCCGGTGCCTTGCCCTTGAGAGCGCGCATTGCCTGACCCATGATGTATCCCATTGCCTGGGTTTTGCCTGCTTTATACTCGCTTACGCTCTTTTCGTTGTCGGCTATTACCTGCTCAATTACGGGGCGAATAGCCGAAAGGTCGGTGACAAGACCGAGGTTGTTTTCTTCAACATATTTTTCGGGATCGACATCCTCGGTGAATATTTTTTCGAATACCGATTTTGCCGTGCCGCGGTTGATTTTACCGGCCTTTATCATATTTATGAGTTTGCCGAGCGAATCGGGATTAAACGACATATTTTCTGACAGGGTGCCGGTGTCATTGAGCATTTTCATAAGCTCGCCCATTATCCAGTTTGCCGCATCCTTAGGCGAATTGCAGATTTCAACGGTATGCTCAAAGAGCTTTACGAGATTTACGTCCGAGGTTATGATTCCGGTGTCGTATTCGGGAAGACCGAACTGTGACATATAGCGAGCTTTTTTTGCTTCCGGAAGCTCGGGCAGAGTGCTTTTGACATTTTCTATATATTCGTCCGAGATTTCAATCGGCGGAAGGTCGGGCTCGGGGAAGTATTTATAATCCTGAGCGTCCTCCTTGGAACGCATTGCATAGCTGTATCCCTTGTTATCATCCCAACGGCGCGTTTCCTGCATTACCTTTTCGCCGTCCTCAAGAAGCTCGATTTGTCTTTCGGCCTCATACTCGATAGCTCTCGCTATTGCTCTGAATGAGTTGAGGTTTTTCATCTCGGTACGTGTTCCGAATTCCTTTTGTCCCTTTGGGCGAACCGAAAGGTTCACGTCCGCTCTTAAAGAGCCCTCCTGCATCTTGCAGTCCGAAACGCCGATGTACTGAAGAATCGAACGCAGCTCCGTAAGATACGAGAGCACCTCCTCGGCACTTCTGAAATCCGGCTCCGAAACAATTTCAAGCAGCGGCACGCCGCAACGGTTGTAGTCTACAAGAGTACAGTCCTCAAATTCATCGTGGACGAGCTTGCCTGCGTCCTCCTCCATATGAATTTCGTGAATTCCTATTTTTTTGGAATTGCCGTCCTTATCCTTGACCTCTATAAAACCGTTGCGGCAGATAGGCAGATAAAGCTGCGATATCTGATACGCTTTCGGCAGATCGGGGTAAAAATAGTTTTTTCGGTCGAATTTGTTATTTTGAGTAATCGTGCAGTTTGTTGCTATGCCGGTCCTCACGGCAAACTCCACAACTCTTTTGTTGAGAAGCGGAAGTGTTCCGGGCATACCGGAGCAAATTTCGCAAACGTGAGTGTTCGGCTCACCGCCGAACTCGGTGGAACAGCCGCAGAAGATTTTAGTCTTGGTGGCAAGCTCCGTGTGGACTTCAAGTCCCATAACTATTTCCCATTCCATAAAGCTTTACCTCCTTAGCCTAAATCCGGCAGCTTATTGTGAAAGTCGGTGACATTTTCAAATGCCTTTGCGGCACTCATAATTTCCGCCTCTTCAAACGGCTTGCCTATAATCTGCATACCTATCGGCATATTGTCTTTGTCAAATCCGCAAGGGACGGACATTGACGGCATACCGGCTATGTTTATCATAACCGTGTATATGTCGCCGAGGTACATTTTAAGCGGGTCGGAAAGGCTTTCACCTATTTTAAGCGCCGTAGTGGGAGCTACGGGGCCTAAGAGCATATCATATTTTTTGAAGGCGTCATAAAAGGCGTTTTGTATAAGCTTTTTAGCCTTAAGAGCCTTATTGTAGTATGCGTCATAATAGCCGGAGCTTAAAACGAAGTTGCCGAGCATTATGCGACGCTTAACCTCCATGCCGAAGCCCTCCGAACGCGTTTTCACGTATGTCTCCATAAGCGTGTCGGCGTTGGGGCTTGAATAGCCGTATTTTATGCCGTCATATCTCGAGAGGTTTGAGCACGCCTCCGCACAGGCAATAATGTAATATGCGGGTATTGCATATTTTACTATCGGCATCTTAAAGGTTTCAACAGAAGCACCGTTTGCACGGAAAATATCGGCAGCGGCAAGAACCGCGTCCTTTACGTCGGGCGAAATGCCCTCGCCGAGATAATCTTCGGGAATACCGATTTTTTTGCCGCCGACGTCGCCTTTGACGGCTTTATCGAAGTCAAATTTCGGATAGACCATGGAGGTGCCGTCTTTTTCGTCTTTGCCCTGGATTGCGGAAAAAAGAGCAGCGCAGTCGTCGACCGTTTTACCCATAGGGCCTATCTGGTCGAGAGACGACGCATAGGCTACAAGCCCGTAACGCGAAACCGCACCGTAAGTCGGCTTGAGACCTGAAACACCGCAGAAAGAGCAGGGCTGACGGATAGAGCCGCCGGTGTCGGAGCCGAGAGCCACGGGAGAGAGTCTTGCTGCCACCGCGGCCGCACCGCCCGAACTTCCGCCCGGAACCTTGTCTGTGTCCCACGGGTTATGTGTGACTCCCGTTGCCGAGGTTTCGGTTGTGCTGCCCATGGCAAATTCGTCCATATTGAGCTTGCCTATTATTACCATTCCCTCGTCATTCAGACGGTTTACAACCGTTGCATTGTATGTGGGAATGAAGTTTTCGAGTATCTTGGAGGAGCAGGTTGTAAGAATGTCCTTAGTGCAGATGTTATCTTTAATGCCTATCGGTACGCCTGCGAGCCTGCCGTTATATTTACCGCTGTCAATTCCCTTTTGCACTTCCTTGGCTCTTTCATAAGCCTCTTTTTTGCAGAGGGTGTTATAGCAGTGATATTTTCCGTCGTATTCGTCTATTGCCGCAAAAAATGCGTCAACTGCGTCCTTTACGGAAATTTCTTTATTTTTTACGGCATTTGATATTTCAAGAGCCGTCATTTCGCAAATATTCATAGTTTACCTCACTCAACCGTTTTATGAACGACAAAGCAGCCGTCGCGACTTTGCGGAGCATTTTTCAAAATGTTTTCCGTATCGGCGCCGTTTGTAACTGTGTCGTCACGCATTACGTTTGCAACCGGGAAAGAGTGGGAAGCCGGCTCAACACCGTCCGTGTCAAGTTCATTGAGAGTGTCAATGTATGAGAGTATGCTCTGCAAATCCTTTTCAGAAGCGGAGCGCTCTTCCTCGCTCAGGTGTATTCTGCCGAGCTTTTCGAGGTATTCTACAAGGCTTCTGTCTATCGTCATAAGATCACTTTCTTTCGATTAGTATGTCGGTTATTTTTCGGGCACGGGGCGGCGAAGCTTTATGTGAACCTCGCGCAGCTGCTGCTCCGAAACGGTATTGGGCGCACCGAGAAGAAGATCTTGAGCGTTTGAATTCATCGGGAAAGCTATGACCTCTCTGATATTTTCCTCGTCCTTTAAGAGCATTATCATTCTGTCAACACCGGGAGCCATACCTGCGTGAGGCGGTGCTCCGTAATGGAATGCGCGGAACAGCGCTCCGAAACGCTTTTCGACCTCATCGGCTGTGTAGCCTGCGAGCTCAAATGCTTTTATCATAATGTCGGGACGATGGTTTCTGACCGCGCCCGAGGACAACTCAACACCGTTGCAGACTATATCGTACTGATAAGCCTTTATTGTCAGCGGATCCTGATTTTCGAGAGCGTCCATACCGCCCTGAGGCATTGAAAACGGATTGTGAGTGAAGTCGAGCTTGCCCTCGTCCGTCTTTTCATACATCGGGAAGTCTGTTATGAAGCACATATCGAAACGGTCCTTGTCGATAATTTCAAGTCTCTCGCCGAGGGCCGTTCTTATCTGACCGGCAAGAAGATTTACAACCTTGATGTTGTCGCTTATAAAGAAGAGCGTGTCGTCAGTCTTGAGGTTAAGCATGCTGTTAAGCTCCGCCTTCTTTTCGGGAACGAGAAATTTGTCAATAGGACCCTTGAAGGAGCCGTCCGGAAGCACGGTAAGATAACCGAGCCCCTTCATGCCTATCGAGAGAGCATATTCGAGGAGCTTTTCAAAGAAGCCCTTGCTCTTTTTGCCGCAGCCGGGAGCCACGATTCCTCTGACGGGTTTGCCCTTGAAGGGCTTAAAGTCAACGTCCGAGAAAAACTCGGTGAGGTCGCAAATCTCAAGCGGATTGCGAAGATCCGGCTTGTCGGTGCCGTATTTAAGCATTGCCTCTTCAAACGGTATTTTTCTGAACGGAGCGGGGCTTACCTTTTTGCCGCCTCCGAATTTTGTGAATGTGTCATAGAGAACCTCTTCGGCTACGGCGAAAACATCCTCTTGTGTGGCAAAGGCCATTTCAAAGTCAAGCTGATAGAACTCTCCCGGGGAACGGTCGGCTCTTGCGTCCTCGTCGCGGAAGCAGGGAGCTATCTGGAAATATTTGTCGAAGCCCGAAGCCATAAGCAGCTGCTTAAACTGCTGCGGAGCCTGCGGCAGAGCATAGAATTTGCCCTCGTGCTTTCTTGAGGGAATTATATAGTCTCTTGCGCCCTCAGGAGAGGAGCAGGTGAGTATGGGCGTGTTTATTTCCGGGAAGCCGAGGCTCTCCATTTTCTTGCGGAGATAGCTTACTACCTCGGAGCGGAACAGAATATTGTCGTGAACCTTTTTGTTCCTGAGGTCGAGGAAACGGTATGTCAGTCTTACATCCTCTCTTGTGTCGGTTGAGGTCTCAACGTCAAAGGGGAGCGTTTCGGAGCATGGGCCGAGAATTTCGACCTCGTTTACACGCACCTCAAGCTCGCCCGTGGCAATCTTTTTGTTAACGGTGTCCTCGTCGCGCTTTACGACTTTTCCCGTAACCGAGATAACGCTTTCCTTTTTTACGCCCTCTAAAAGCTCGTCGTTGTTTATTACTATTTGGGTAACGCCGTATTGGTCACGAAGGTCGATGAATGCTACTCCGCCGTGATCGCGAATGGTGTCTACCCATCCTGCAAGGCTGACGGTTTTGTTTAAATCGTCAAAGGTAAGCTCGTTGCAGTTGTGTGTTCTGTAAGCCATTGATTTATACATCCTTCCGAGATTTTTGCAGCGTTGCCGCAGCGGACACCGTACTGCATAAAAAACCTAATTATACAGTATCGTATTATATCATAATGTTCGGATAATGTATAGTATTTAATTACATAATATTGTAACAAATATTATGATTTTTGAATTGAAAAAGCTTATGCAATATGATACAATACAAACGTATATGTTTATGTGTTTTTGAAGTGCTTCATCTGACACGGAGGTTTAAAACGATGAATTCAAATAAAAAGATAGTCATAGCTGCCATCGTTATGCTGCTTGCCGTATTTTGCGTAATGTCGGCTTGCAAAAAGAACATCGCAAATTCCGGCGACGGCGAGGTTGTGGTAGTTACGGATGAAAACGGCGTGCCGATAACCGACGAAAACGGCGAAGCGGTAACCGTTGTGCTTGATACCACAATAGTTGATGTAACAAACGAAAACGGCGAGCTTGTCTATGATGAGGACGGTAATGTAAAGACCTCTGTTGTCTATATTTCAAAGGAAGTCGGTATCCCCGTTACGGATGAGAACGGCAAGGCGGTTACCAATGCGCGCGGCGAAGTGCTGACCACAATGATAATCGTGCCGCCTACCACGGGCGGACCCGTCGTTACCGAGCTTCCCGTAACCGACGGAAACGGGAATGTCGTTACAAAGCCGGGCGGCGAAACGGTCACATACACCATGGTCTATACAACCTCTCCCGCAACGCCGGGCGACAACAGCGCAAACTGGGGCTCAAGCTACGGCGGAAGCGGTAATGATTCGTTTAACGATACCGCCAAAACTCCCGACGGAGGCTTTGTTGCCGTGGTTCAGGCAAATTCCGATGACGGCAGCCTCAAAAATCTTTCGGTTAAAAGCACTCCGGCAGCTGTCGTGATTAAATATGACAAGGACGGCAGGCTGCAATGGCAGAAATATCTCCCGTCAAATAACGGTATAATATTGTCGTCCGTCGATACCGATTCTTCGGGCAATATAATAGCGGCAGGCTACTCAAAATCCACCGATCTCGGCGTGCAGAGCTACGGCGATTACGACGCTGTTATATACAAGTTAAATTCCTCGGGTGATATACAATGGATACGCTCCTTCGGCGGAAGCAAAACGGACGGCTTTTATTCCGTCAGCGCTTCTCCGGACGGCTCATATATAGCGGCAGGCATTACGTTTTCATCTGACGGTAACGCGTCGGATGCCGGCGCCGTAGGCTCTTCTAAGGCAATCATCGTAAAATACTCTTCGTCCGGCGACGTGATTTTCGTTCGTTCCTTCGGCGGAAACGGCGACACCTTCAACGATGTAAAGGCCGCCTCCGACGGCAGCATATATGCGGTCGGAGCGTTCCAGTCGGGCGCTTTGTTCCGAAGCCGCGGCAGAGCCGATGCAGGCGTAGTAAAGCTCAGCTCCGGCGGCGATACGCTGTGGGTCAAGCAATACGGCGGCAGCGGCATAGACAATTTTGTGTCG
>ENA-OOZD01000725-OOZD01000725.1-human-gut-metagenome-genome-assembly--contig:-NODE-725-length-14888-cov-2.779074_pt1 | contig 14888 bp, 10 predicted proteins | sample MGYA00241186_ERZ501395 | MGnify/ENA primary metagenome ERZ501395 (study PRJEB25962, sample SAMEA2042730) | human gut metagenome | biome: human gut; feature: human-associated habitat; material: faeces... | reverse complement strand
GTGCTATCGACTGGCTCTGCAAGGTCGATGGATACGATTTTAAAGAAGCTGTTTCTCGTCTAATAGGCAACACCAGTATACGAGCTTCTCCTGAAATGAGAAAAGCAGTAATCAGCGAACAGCACTATCAGAAAAAAACTAAAAAGGCAGAATTTAAAGCTCCACCGCCCATGCAGGGCAAATGGCGAGAGCTTTACGCTTATCTTAACATAACGAGAAAGCTTCCAGCTGACATAATAAATTATTGTGTCAGCAATAAGCTCATATACCTCGATGTTAAAAAGCGAGCTATTTTCTGCGGCTACGATAAGTTTGGCTCAATGAAGTTTGCAGAAGCAAAGATCACAAACACATACAACAAATACTATCCGCAGAACATTGAAGGCAGCATGAAAGAATACAGCTTTTATATCCCTGCTAAACCAAATGCGTATGGTTATGACCCTACAAAGCTTTATGTGTTTGAAGCACCCATAGACCTTTTATCTCACGGAGCTTTAATGCAGCTTTCAATGAAAAAACAGTGTGCAGCAGTCGGAATGTCTGAAATGTATCGTTCTGATTGTTGGCTTGGAATAAACAGGGTATCACTATCAGGCTGCTCTGATATAGCACTTAAACAAAGACTATCTGATGATCCTCGGATCAAACAGATAGTCTTTTGTCTTGATAATGATGAAAGAGGACGTCAAGCAACAGAAAAGCTAATGTCTGACTATTCTGCAAATTTCACCGTAAAAGTGAGCATACCGCCTTACGGCAAGGATTGGAACGATACGCTGAAATTTATTGTAACGTCGAAAAACCAAAAACAAAATACGGAGGAATAATTATGAAAAAAACAATTGAGAAAATCAAAGGAAAAGGCATAAAGCTTAGCGCACGAATTTTCGGAGCAATGACGGCTTGTTTTTCAACGATCGTGGCAGCTTATGCTGACGTTGAAGACACAGAAGCAGGCGGAGTATGGTCTAACATAGCAGCGTGGATAAAAAAAAATAAGGATGGTTTGTCCATTGTTGCAGAGTCACTTATTGGTTTGTGTGTTGTAGGCGTAGTTATATGCCTCAGCACAAGCGGCAAACAAGGTGTCGCTAATGTAAAAACGTGGCTCATCGCTTTAGTTTTTGCCATTATTTTGCTTGTTTTCGCAGACCAATTCTTGCAGAGTATGGGCGTGGGTTAAATCAAAAGGACACACATTTGTGTGTGTCCGTAAAAACGCTTATCCATAGTGTTTCTACGAGCATACACAAACAAAAAGCACACGAAAGGAGCATAATTTTGAAGTACATGAAAACAAAAAAGGTGTGGTATCAACTCATATTTATAGCTGCCATAGTAACAAGTGGCTTTGGAAGCTTGGAGGTATGGGCAGCCGAACGATCAGGATATACTGGCTGTTCTTCAAGCATTCTTAAAATGGTAACTGTCCGAAATCAGTTTCGTGATCTGTTACGGAATATCGAATTTAACATTCTGAGTTTTCTTGCAGATGTAATTGACTTTTTTGATAAAGCTATCAGCGCCCTGCTCAAGCTCAACTTTTTTGATTATCTGTCAGATGAATTCAGCTTTGGTAAAATGGGAACTGTCATAATAGCAGTAATGAGCCTTGCGCTCGTTTTAGGAGCTTGTGCATTAGTAGTTTACCACAATAAGATCCGTGTATCTGACTTTCTTATGAGCATACTCGTTTCATCTATACTTCTTGTGGCATTTCCTACATTTATATCTTCCTGCAACTCTCTCCGCAGCAAAGGTGTTGATGTAGCTCAAAACATTAAGATAAACGATCAATCTGAGCAAGCAAGTGTAAACAGTGACGGAACAGTTGCTATAGGAACACTCGGAAAAGATCTTTTAGCTTCAGGAATATATGACGTCGAGAACAGCGTTGACCTGAAGAAAAAAATGAATTACCTTGACACTGTAGGAAGTTCTGGAAATATAAAAGATATCGAGATAACTGGTGGTATTGCGCCTGATGATGATAAACCATGGACTACCTATTATATCACTGATGTAAATGATGTATACCCTGCCCAGAAAAAATTTAATGACCTGACAACAGAAAACATGATGTCCCTGCTCGGTCTTGAAGATGAATATAATATTCTAAAAAATGCAAACGGCGAACTTATACTTAGCGCTGATTATGGCGCAAATATGCAAGTTTACTGTTCTGTATACAGCACATCAGGCTCAATATACGGAAGCGTTCTGTCTGAAAAAGATTATGAAACATTTTTATCAGCTTCTATTGGGGACGCTTGTCCTTATGGTGCTACACTTGGAGATCTGCATTATCCAGACGGCAGCAGGATAACAAATGTCATTAACTATAATACATATCTTCGTGACCTTATAGCAAACCACCCTGCTGTAGCTGCCGCAGGCAAAACGCAGGAAGTTGGAGCAAACGCACACACTGTTGAAGAAGCGCTTGATATCATAAAAAATGATGTCATAAGAAATCTTAATATAGCTGCAAACACAAGGACTGCTAAAGAAGCAGAGCCTGTTAATGCAACATATCAAGCTTTTCCACTCTTTGATGAAGAAGAATATGACAATCTTAATTCTTTAGAACAAGTTATAAGAAGAAATATTACTAGCGGATACACATATGACAGCTTGTACTATTATCACATAGACTTCTGGTCAACATTCGTACTAATGATAGCAGTAGCTATTTGTCTTATTTTCAGTGGGATAAAAATAGCAACTACCCTTTTTGAGATAATGTTCTCACAGCTCATAACGCCTTTTATAATAGCAACAGATCTTAATGGTTCAGGACGTGCTAAAAAGGCGATTCAGAATATGCTGCTTTCAAATATTATTCTTATGATAGTTGTAATACTTTTAAGAATATATATTGCAGTTATATGGGGCGTAAAATCTTCTGAATATGGTGATAATTTTGCAGTAATGCTTATTGTAATAATAGCAGGAGCAAAATTTGTTATAGACGGACCTGAGATACTGACTAAGCTGTTCGGCATTGACGCAGGTGTTAAGTCTGGCGCAGCCACAATGATGGCTATCAACCAATCAATGCAAATGGGCAGTTATGCCACAATGGGACTTGCTCGTGCAGGAAGCAGCGTTGTACATGGGGCAGGAAGTGTTGCAAAGCATACCGCAGGCAGCGCAGCAGGAGCAGTAAAAGGCTTTGCAGGCGGCGTATATGGTGGTATACACGGCGGTGATACTACCCCTGGCAAGATAGGAAAAGCTATAGGCGGCGCAGCAGCAGGAACTGTAACAGGCGCTGTCGGTGGAGCTTTCGGTCATACTAATGCAGGCGCAAAGGCAGCTTATGCAGCAACAAATCCAGGCTCAATAAAAGATACATTCTCAAATGCAAAAGACAACATTGCCAATAACGTAAAAGAGTCTGTAGGAGAGGGCTTTTCATCAGGCAGCGCTTCAAAGGGTGCTGACGGAAAGGACGGCTTAAATGGCACTAACGGCATGAATGGAGCTAAAGGCGACAGAGGTGCGCAAGGCGCAGCAGGCAAAGACGGCACAAATGGAACTGACGCAAGAGCCGATAACAACAGTGGAAACAGCAACAATAACAGCAATAATAACGGCACATCTCAGCCTGCCCGTGGCAGTGGCTTTGACGCTCCAAAGGCTGCAGCAAGCAATAATAACAATAAGCCTGACACATCAAAAGGAAATGGATTTAAGGACAAGGGAGGCAAGTAACATATGGGAGTAGTACCTAAAAAGACAAAAGCGGAACAGCGTATCTTCCGCCATATCAACCTTACAAAAATAATCGGATTGATAGTAACGCTAATGGTGTCATCACAGTTAGCCAATATCATGGTAAGTCCCAAACTAAACATCCTATTTATCATATTCTGTAGTGTGATATTTCTCATAATGAGTGGAAAAAGCCCCTCTGATCCATGCAAAAGCTTTGCTGAAGCATGGCTTGAGTGGCTCAGCTTCCTAATGACAAATAAAACTCTGCATAAGCACCAAGGAGGAGAGATCAATGATGAGGAGATCATCGACGCCGAAAAGCACGAATAACAAGGTCAGTGGTAAAGGTTTTTCAAAAAGAAAAGCACATAAGAAAGCTGTCGAAGACCAATCGAGTATAATGTCACGTCTTTCATTTGAAAGCATTGAAAACGGCATTGTGACGCTTAAGGTCAAAGGAAAATCAATTAAAATGGGTGTTCTTGCCGTATCAGGCATGGATATATTCGATCTTAACGATTATGACCGCAATACAGTTTTCAATAATTTTGCCAAGGCAACTTTATCTATAGGCACTGATCACAAATACGTTTTCACTTCAAAAACTCCGTATCTTGCTAATCAGAAAGCCTATATAAAGTATAAAATGCAGAAAAGCATCAACAGGTATTCAGAATATCTGCTCAACGAACAACATGATATGTTTGAAGATTTTGAGGTAAGCCATTATGATCGAATGGCTTACCTTTTTATTTACTCTGATGACGAGAAGAAAATATATACTGGCGCTCAGAGGTTTATAAACCACATGAGAGATGTTGATGTATCATGGTGTTCAACCGAAGAAATAATCGTTACGCTCAATAAGCTTATCTGTCTGAATACAGAAAATCAGCAGTTGTCCGAAAATGGAGATCTTAATGAAACTATCCTGCCTGAAACAATAATATTTAAGCCAAACTATTACAAGATAAATGATGTGTTTGCTCAGACAGTGGTAGTGTACGATTATGCAGCTGAGATAGATGACCTTAGACTTGCTCAGATAGTTACACAATCGAATGATACGATAGTATGGGACGTTAATGTGGCTGATAAAGAAACTGTATTAGATGAACTTAGTTCTTCCCTGCGAGAGTTAGAGTCACGAGGAGGTATAATTCAGGACGCCACAGAAAAGCTCGATACAAGCACTGAATATCAGAAGCTTGAAATGATATACCAAAACATAAAAAACGGCAATGAGCAGATATACTATGTAACGCTCAGATTTATTGTGAGCGATACCGATCTAAACTCACTGAGTAAGCGGACAAAGGAACTGATCCACGAGCTTGAACTCAGTGGTTTGACGGCGTATGTTCCAACAAATATAATGCAGCATGAGTTTTTAACCACTATTGATAAAAGCAACACGATAAAAACACCTTTCCCAGTGTTTGATACCTTGTCACGTCAGTTTCCGTTTTACTATCAATCACATATAGACGATACAGGGCTTTTCTTTGGCTACACGGAAACAGGCGGACTTAATATTCTCAATACCTTTAAACGGACTAAAAGTCGTAATTCCTTTGACCTTTTGGCAATAGGACTTAAAGGCGGCGGTAAATCAGTAACGCTGAAATCAATGCTTGAAGATCAGCTGCTTATAGGCAATAAAGTAATGGTACTTGATATCGAAAGCGAGTATCAGCCTATGGCAAAGGTCTATGATGGTCAAACCATAAAGATAAACAGCAATTCAAGGATAAATCCTCTGCAAATATGTAAAGTTGTAGACTCACGAGTTGATGATGAGATATCACCAGAGGACGAAGCAAGAGAAAATTTTGCTTCTGAAATGTCAAGAATACGCACATTTATGTCAATGTATATGCCAGAAATAGATATGTACACTATGGAAATCTTCATGGATCTTGTAACTGAATGTCTGTCGGACAAGGGTATTTTTCCTGAAACAGATGTTACATATCTTGATCCGAAACAGTTTCCGTCTTTTACAGATGTAAACAACAAGCTTCACGAAAAGCTTTGCAACAGAACAGGTATGCCAGAAAGAAAATATGAAGCGTACAGCAATATTCAGGTGTATATAAAACAGCTTTGCGGTAAAGGTGCATATGCAGGAATGTTTGACGGAGCGACTAATGTTGATGTAAAAAGCAATAACCTGATAATCTTTGATGTTAAGAGCATAAGTGAAATGGCTGAGAATGTATACAACGCTCAGCTTTTTAATATTCTCACTATTATGTGGTCAACGATATGCAAAAACATAGGCTACAATCAAAACCTTATCAATCCATGGGATAAAAGAAATGTTGTGTGTCTTATTGACGAAGCTCACAGATTTATCTCAGTGAAATATCCACAGGTAACAGAGTTTATTGAAAAACTTGTTCGCCGCACAAGAAAATATTTTGCAGGATTATGGTTTGCAACTCAATCAATATTAGACTTTATTCCTGACGGAAACATCACAGCAGCAGGCTCTATAAAAGTCATTTTCTCCCTAGTTCAATACCGATTGGTGCTTAAACAATCGCCTGAAAGCATTGAGATATTGCACCAAGCCTTTCCGCAATTCTCATATACCGAGCTTAAAGAAAGCACAGCATTTGAGCCTGGTCAAATGCTGTTGTCATTAGGAGCAGGCAGGGACAAGCTGCATTGCAGAAGAATTGTTGGCGCAAGACAGCTCCTCTATATGGGCAATGCAGAGGACAGAATAGAGATAATCCACAACTGCTTTTCTCACTATTACAACGAATATTCTAAGCAGGAATATGGACTTATGTTGAGAAAAATGGACGCTGATTATTTCAGGAAATGCTTCCTTGCAGAAACATATTCCTACCTTAGAATGGAGCAAAACATAAGTCATTATATTGACGCAGTTATAGTTCAAATGGTGGATAATCTTATCAAAGAACTTCTTCAAGCTGCAGGAACGGAGGCGGCACGATGAAAGTAGTAAGTCCTAAAAGCAGCAGTAAAATATATATAATATTTACTGTTGTGACAGTGTTGTTAGCAGCATTTTTTCTCACGTCGAACAGATGGATGCAATCAATTACATACAAAAGCAAAAGCGATAATTATAACCAGTCGCTAACACTTAATTGCTACAATATAAAGATAACAGACGCTTCTTACCACGATAATATTTGCGAATTCGTTTTAAAATGCCGCCTTTCTGGCAGTGATACTGGGGCAACATATCCCGAAATTAAGACGATAAGATTTGATGATGATCTAACAGAGTATAAGTTCACACTCAGCGAAAAATATGATGATTATTCAAGAAAAGTAACAGTGAAAGACCCTCCGTCCGACTTCAAGATAATGCGTGTTGTTGTCAGATCTGCTCTGCCAGATACAAAATATGCAGACGCATATGATGAATTTGGAGAGAAGATCCCTGCACACACTGAGAAAGGAAAAGGGTACATTAGAACGATAACTATTGACCGAAAAGATATGCAGAAAAGTGCAATAAAAATCGTCCCAGGCAATACTGAAAGCCGTACACAAACGAGTACAGCAAGCAGTATTTCAAGCACAAAAAGTCCAATATCCACAACAGCACAAGCTGTCGCTGTGACTACAAAGGCTACATCACAAACAACACATAACGTCAGCGAAAAGGCGGCAGAAGAGTCACAAACAAGCACAACTACTTCAACCAAACATCAAGCTGCAACAGCAGAAAACAACACAAGACCGCAGGAGACAAGACGTTATGATGAGCCTGCATATGCCCCAGAACAGACTACTGGCGCAACACATAATGAGCCTGCTCAAACACTTGCGCCGTCTACACAACTGCCAGAGCAGGTAACAACTACAACAACGCAGCCTAGAGTCTATTCTATAAAGCTTGCTACAGATTTTGAGTATAATGACGTTCAGCTTAAAGTGGGAGGACGCACTCAGCTTCGTGCAGAGATCGAGCCTGACAATGCCATTAATAAGAACGTAAAATGGGAGAGTAACCGTCCTGATATTGCAACAGTTGACAGCAACGGCAATGTAACAGCCGTATCAAAAGGCAAAGCTATCATAACCGCAACAACAGAAGATAAGGGCTTAAAGGCAAGCTGTATGATAACAGTTAGCCAATAATGAAAAGAGGTAATCAGAATGACTTTTAATAATTCTTCAAACAAAGTAAGAGTAATAGGTTTTATCGTTTCTGATATAAAAAACCTAAGTGCCTATGCTATCGAATTTCTTATCGCAGTGCCTAGAAAGGCTAAAAAAGGCGAGCAGAGCTTTAACGATGTTTTCACTGTATACGTTAATGAGGAAAGCACAATTTCCTTTACAAGAAATCATTTGCGCAAAGGCAGCGTGATAGTAGTTAAGGGAGAACTGAGGACTTTTAAAGATAATAACGTGAAAATATGCAGCAGTGATATAACCATCTCGTCACAGAACAAGTGAGGTAAAGCGCTATGGAAAACATACTTTTTGAGTATCCCGTCAATGATGAAAACAGGTCTTTTGATGATGAGTTTCAAGTTCAAAAAGCGAGAGCTAACAAGATAAAATATACTGTAATAATTGCAGTTTTTTGTGCATTGGTAATGTATTTTTTATCTGCACTTTTTGCAAAAGCAGCACTGCTTTTTTATTTTCTGACAGCACTTTTTGTGTTTATCGCAATGATAACAGGAAAGATGTTTGTGAAATATCCAAGGCATTTTCTTTATATAAAGGCAACAGAACATGAACTGCAGCTTGCTTACTATAAAGATAAAAAAGAGGATTTCCACTTCCAATATAACAGCATTGAAGAGATCAGGTTTGCAGACAAGAATTTCACTGCTGTATATATAAAAGAAGAAGGACGTAAACCATATTACTTTGAATTAAATAAGTGGACACCTGAGCAAGGCTTTTTCCTTTACACCATACCGCAAATTCTCCCTAACGTGTTCAAGGGCAACAGCAAAGAGATAGCAAAAAAATATGGTGATGAAGCTGATTATTACAACAGAATTTACGAGGGGAATAATTAAAAATGGATATAAAAATAAGAAATATCTCTCCACAGGTCATAAGCGAAATAGACAAAATAGCCAAACAAGAGGGTGTTTCGCAAAACACCCTTTATAATAAAATCATTTCTGACTATGTCAAATACAAGGACGATTTTGTTATAAACATACTCCCTGCTATCGTCCGCTCGCTTGTAAACAGCGAGCTTGAACGCTTATCTGAGGGAGCAAAAACAACGATAAATAATGTGTATATTGCAGCACAAAAAATGATGAGTACAACAGAAAAAATCGAAAATCTGCTTACAGAAACGCTTAAAAATTCTGAAGAAAACTCAATTACAAATGATGAAATTTTGCGGATACTCGAAATTTCAGACAAAGATAATTCATAAACAGGGCGGTTTTGTTTACACAATAGAAATATATACAAATTATTACAGCAGTAAAAGTATATACTTTAGATATACTTTTACATAATAAGGGATATTTAATATATCCAAAAGATATATCAAGCAAAAAAGCGGATATAAAAAGGATATATAATTGAAATGTCTACCAAAAAAACGTATATCAAAAAGATATACTTATAAGTTGCATGGGGGTCATGGCAGCACACTTTAAACCTCGGTTTTACCGAGGTTTACAAACGGCGTGGGGGTCACGCCTTTATGCTCTTGAGCAACCGATTTTAACTTAGAGTAATAGAAATTAAATTCAAAATCAGAAAAGGACTGATAAAAATGCCTGTAAAAAAATTAATTACACTTACAGAAGAAAATTTTCAAAAAATGCAAGAGATACAACGCTTGCGAGGAATTACAACAACGAGCGGCTGTGTGACGGCATTGATAAATGACGCATACAATAGTGACCACGATAAAACCGCCGATGATACACAGCTGAGAGAGATCGCAGCAAATGTAGATAAACTGCTGATGATCGCACGAGAAAGCGAGAGTATGATATATCAGGAGCGTGACGGAGTCAACACGCTCCTGCATTTTTACGAGGTGCAGGAATACCAATCGGCAGACAAGCGACTGACAGACAGCAAGCCTCATGACGTGCTTAATAAGTCTGCTGAAAATTATCAGCAACTTGTGCACCGGCGATCGATTGACAAAGGTGTTTCGGCACTGCAAGATCAAGACAATGAGGAGAATGACACTGAATGACCCCAAATATATTTCATAAATGCGAATTCGTGTACAGCTGGCGTATAAGCGGTGACGGCGGCACTGTGCTGTTTGACTTTCTCAGTTATATGCTGCGTCCAGAGGCTTTCGAACCCAGCAAGCACGCTGATGAAATGGAATATGTATATTCGGAGTTCATACCAAACGAAAAGAGTCAGGCACAGGATATAAAAAAAGAACGATCCTATGGAGCGTTTACAAGCACTAAAGATAATTTGACCGCCGCTGATCTGGATAAGATACGGCAGCAGGAACGAGCAAGCCGTTCAGAGGGCTGCCCTAAGTATGCAGGTGTTATATCATTTGATAATGCATATCTGCGAAAAAATGATTTCATTGTAGGGAATATGCTAGACAGACAAGCACTTGTGGACGCTGCACGAAAAGGCATTAACGCTATGATAGATAAATCGCAAAAGCTTGACGCCAACAACTGTTACTGGGTAGGTGCTATCCATGTAAACACAGGCAACGTGCACATACATTATCAGCTTGTGGAATATCACAGACTTGAGGACAGACGCATTACATACAAGAACAGAGGTCAAGACAAGGTTGAGCAGGCAGCATTAGACGAACTAAAAAGAGTAATGACACACTGCATTGACAAGAGCATAGCAGCACAAGAGCTTACAAGATTTCAAAGAGATGTACTTGCTCCGAGCATCAAAAGTGAATTTGCAGGAAGTATTCAAAAAATAAATGCACTTATCGACAAGCTTCCTGATGACCTAAAAAACAGCGGCAATCAGTGGCGGTATGCAAAACAAAGTAAACCCATAAAAAACGAAATTCAAAGCTGCATACGGTCTGTAATATCTGAAAATACCACATTGAGTATTATGTTCGACACATATCTCCATAAGCTTGACGAAATACAAGCAACGTTGTTTCGCAAAAGGTACGGACAAAATTCAAGGTGGGCAAATTATAAAGAAAACGAGCTTAATGGCAAAAACGGAGACGGCAAAGACGGATTTTATTCACGAGTCGGCAATTCGTTTCTGAACATCTGCCGAGAATACTATATGACAAAGGACAAGAACATACAGATCGACAACAACATCCCAGAGCCGAAAACGTATCTGTCTGAAAAAGAAAGCGAAGGCTTTTCTGAGAAAAATGAGTCTGACTACAACAACGGTATTTCCTCGCAGAAATCAAAAGTGTATCTGTCTGAAAATAAAAAAGATGATTTTGAGGATGCTATGCCTTATGACTCTTTAGAAAACTCTGATATCCCTGATGATTTGGAAATGTACCTATCTTCGAGAAATCATGATGAGCTGTACGGACAAAATGCTCCCGACAACAGCGTGGATGTTTTTCCGCAAGAGCCTGAAGCGTATCTGTCTGAAAATGATAAAAGCGATCAGGCAGTGGAACGTCTACGCATAGATTGGAGCAAGAACTATAAGCTTGCCCTCGACTATATGTACGGAAATGAACAGAACAAATCAGCAGTCATAAGAAAAGACCCCGAAAAAGCTTTTGAAATACTCTCAATAGAAAGCAAAAGCGGAAATATTCTCGCAACATATGACATAGGCAAGCTTTATGACAGCCAAATGCTAAAATCCAATGACGGCGATACACTAAGTCAGCAATATTACAGCAAAGCCTTTGAGGATTTTCACAAGCTGCTGTCCATAGTAAGCATGAGTGATGACAAACGTGATAATTGGACAAAATCCTATCTCAACTATCGTATAGGTAAAATGTACGAATATGGGCTTGGCGTTACTCAAGACTATAGCTCAGCTATAGAGCATTATAAGCTGTCTGAAAACAAATATGCTTTTTTTGCTCTCGGTAACATATACAAATACGGCTCTGGTGTTGAAACAGACTATGCCAAAGCATTTGACTATTATATGCGCTCACTAAGCAGCAAAGGCGGAATGCCGTTCGCAAGTTATGCCGTAGGACAAGCTTATGAACTGGGACAAGGAGTAGAAAAAGACCTATCAAGTGCGCATAATTTTTACGCTGAAGCTTTAAATGGTTTAGAGAAAGTATTCACGAAAAACCATGACGATAATATCAGCTACAAGATAGGTATGATGTATCTGAATGGCAAAGGAACGGATATAGACCTTGAATGTGCTGAAAAATATCTGCTGCTCTCGGCGGACTCCAATAACTATAAAGCACAATATATGCTCGGTAAGCTCTATCAGAGCGACAACAAAAAAGATCTTCAAAAGGCTGAAAAAGTCCTGATAAAGGGTGCTGAAAACGCACAGGATAAAACAGGATTGTGTGAATATAGTCTTGGCAAGCTGTATCTTTCACAAGAGAGATATGACAAGGCGGCATCATACTTGGAACGTTCAGCAGCAAAAGATAATTACTATGCAGCATACACTCTCGGAAAACTCTATCAGGAGCAATTCAATGACAATGCTCTTGCAGAAAAGCACCTCATGCACGCTGCTGAGCATAAGGATGATGTTATGGGAATAGCAGCGTACCGCCTTGGTAAATTGTATCTTTCATTTCAGGAAAAAAGAAAAGCATTGCAGTATTTCATCAAAGCCGCAGACAAGGATAATACATACGGAATGTATGCTGCAGGGAAAATTCTTCTTGATAGCAGAAAATCAACAGAAGTTTCAAAAGGAATACGCTACCTTTCATCAGCCGCCGATAAGGAATTTGAGCCTGCGATATACACTCTAGGCAAATACTATAGCTCATTCAATAATACAAAAGCTAAAGAATACCTTAAGCGTTCTGCGTTTGAATACAACGATCCAAATGCACAGTATATTCTTGGAAAAATGTATCTGTCTGAAAATAAAAACGAAATGGCTGAAAAGTGCTTCCGTCAGTGCGCTTTAAACGGCAACAACAGTGGACAGCTCGCTTATGGTTTAATGCTGCTTCGTGACGGTCAAAAGAAAGCAGCATATCAATGGCTGAGAAAGTCAGCACGCTCAGGCAATGACATTGCTAAAAAGATAATAAGCGGTAAAAAAGCGGATATACCATTGAGTTCAGTCTTGCAGGCTGTATGCAGGCGCAGAGGACACTTCTTCATAAATCATCAAGTATGCTGCGCAACGCCATTAAATCTGAAGAAGCAAAAACCGCACGTCTTATGAGAGAATTTGAGATTGAGCAGGAAATGGCGAAAGCAAAAGAACAATATCATAGCATATAAAGGGGAACTAATATGGATCTTGAAAAACTTAAGCGCATAAAAAATCTTATCATCGCAAAAATTCTTTTTGTATTTGGCTGGATCTATGATCTTGCTATGCGTATTTTAAATGCGGTGAATAAAACACCTATTGAAAAAGACAAAGACCGCCGAAATGTCAGAATAAAACAATTTGCAATAGCTACATCGATACTATACGTGATCTTTAACAGCATTTTTATTTACATCTTTAAAAGTATGCGCAGGGTAAGCCTTAACGGACGCTCTGGTGAATACACAAGCACTCACTTTATGCCGTGGAACATCGTTGTTCCGTCAGGATTTATGATGTTCATTTTTGAGATTATCCTGGCAATGACAGTAGGATTGTGTATAACAGTAAAGCTCCATACTCTGTGGCGTATGAAGAATGACAGCAAGGACATCAAGGGTGATAATAAATTCATGGAAGATAATGAGCTTCTTGAACACTTTCAAGCAGTCCCTATGGATAATATAAAGTCAGCGGAACAAGCAGGTATGCTCATTGGTGAAAGCAATGGTATGTACTATGTTGAAACTGGTACATACAACACAATGATAGTAGGCGCTCCTCGTTCAGGTAAAGGCGAATGCTATGTGCTGCCAAGTATGCGGCTTATGGCTAACTCAAAAAATAAGCCCTCGCTTATCATAAACGATATGAAAGGCGAGTTGCTTGAACTGACATATGAAGATTTTGCAAATAACGGATATAAGATAGTCACTCTTAATCTTATCGATACAGACCGATCTGATTGTTGGAATCCTCTACAACTTATCATTGACGAATATCTCGCTGCAAAACGGAGCGGAAGCAACGATCTTTCACAAACTTCTAAGCTTGTCAGCTCGTTTGCCCACTGTCTTACAGACGATGTACAAAGTGAAGCAATATGGACAGACTCTGCAAGGTCACTTTTAAGCGCCCTGATATACTATTTTCTTGATAAAGGCTATGAAAAAGGTGATATGTCAAACGTTAATATGTACAGCATAACAACATTCTTTACTGAATTTGGCGTATACAATACGGTGATCGAGGACGAAAGCGGCAATAAGAAAATGGTCAATGCTCTCGATGAGCTGTTCAATGCGCTGCCTGTGGGCTGTCTTGCAAGAACATCCTATTCAACGTCAAAGTTCTCCCAGGGCGACACACGTTCATCAATATACACTGTCCTCTCTGCAGACCTTGAGATATTCATGACGGATATGGGCGTTCAAAAGCTGACATCTAAAAATGAAATAAACTTTGCTGACCTTATCAATGAAGATCAGCCTTGCATAATATATATGCTTGTGCCGTATGAAGAAAAATCACGTTATGTAATAGCTTCAATGTTTGCAGACCAATCCTTTATGTACCTTGCAAAGCAGGCAAGAAAATACCAGGGCGGCAAATTGCCACGAAAAATAGAGTATATCTATGATGAATTCGGTCAAATGACAAAGCTTCCTGACCTCAGCAGCAAAATGAATGCTTCTCCAGGAGCTAATATTCTGTTCAATCTTTTTCTGCAGGACTATGGTCAGCTCAAAAAGTATGATAAAGAAGAGGACGGCATAAAGGGCGCTTGCAATATTCAGATATACATACTCTCTCTTAACGGAAACACAAACAAGACGTTTTCCGAAATGATAGGAAACGAGACCGTAAACTATCTTACATTCAGCGGCAGCCTATACGGCTTTATTGATCACCAAGGTGAACACGTTGACCGCAAGGCTCTGCTCGATACAACACAGCTCTCAAAGCTGCCGATCGGGAATGCA
>ENA-OOZD01000712-OOZD01000712.1-human-gut-metagenome-genome-assembly--contig:-NODE-712-length-15064-cov-1.941702_pt1 | contig 15064 bp, 15 predicted proteins | sample MGYA00241186_ERZ501395 | MGnify/ENA primary metagenome ERZ501395 (study PRJEB25962, sample SAMEA2042730) | human gut metagenome | biome: human gut; feature: human-associated habitat; material: faeces... | reverse complement strand
ATAAATGCTGCCGACACTGCAAGCACAGACAGCAGGCTCACTCCTCGCCTGCGCTCGCCATTCATGATATGGATGACCAGCATTGAAGTTCCCCCAAGCACCCCCATTGTGATATGAGAATATCCCCTGTTAAGTATTTCCATGAAGCCGTAGCATATTGCGCCCACTGAAAAAAGCGTAAGTATCTTATACATCTTTGCCGCCACATTCTCACCGCCCTGTTTTTTATCGCCCTAATATTAAAATGTACAGAAATCAGTGATTTAAAACCTTGAATACAAAATAAATTTATGGCAATTTCAAGATACAAAAAAACGGGCAGCCCAAGCTGTCCGTTTTATTGTACTAATATGATATTTTATACCTGCCAGCTGTTAAGATATTTCTCCTGCTCAGGTGTAAGCTTATCTATCTCAAGCTCCCAGAATTTAAGCTTTCTGTTTGCAACTTCCTTGTCTATCTCATCAGGAACATAAACTATCTTGTCTGTAAGCTTGTCTTTGTTTTTAACAAGATAAGCCGCAGAAAGGGCTTGGATAGCAAAGGACATATCCATTATCTCGGCAGGGGGACCGTCGCCTGCCGCAAGGTTTACAAGTCTGCCCTCGCCGATAACATACAACCAATTACCGTTTGGAAGCTTATAACCGTCAATATTGTTTCTTGCAAGCTTGCTTTCAACAGACAGCTTTTTAAGTCCAGCCACGTCTACCTCGCAATCAAAGTGACCTGCGTTACAGAGTATTGCACCATCTTTCATGTTCATGAAAGCTTTCTCAGTAATAACGTCCTTACAGCCTGTTACAGTGACAAAGAAGTCGCCCACCTTAGCGGCGTCAACCATTTTCATTACCTTGAAGCCGTCCATAACAGCCTCCATAGCCTTTATTGGGTCGACTTCGCAGACGATAACGCTTGCACCAAGACCCTTTGCTCTCATTGCAACGCCCTTGCCACACCAGCCGTAGCCTGCAACAACAACGTTCTTGCCTGCAACGATAAGGTTAGTTGTTCTGTTTATTCCGTCCCATACAGACTGACCTGTGCCGTATCTGTTATCAAAAAGATACTTGCACTTTGCATTGTTTACAAGCATCATAGGGAATTTGAGCTGACCGTCCTTGTTCATTGCAATAAGACGGATAATGCCCGTAGTAGTTTCCTCACAACCACCGATAACGTTCGGTATCAGCTCAGGGTATTCATTGTGGATAAGGTTTACAAGGTCGCCGCCGTCATCTATAATAATGTTTGGACCTACCTTAACTACCTCGGATATATGTCTGTGATACTCCTCGTCAGTTGCACCATGCCATGCAAAAACGTTCAGACCGTCATGCACAAGACCTGCCGCAACATCGTCCTGAGTAGACAGCGGATTGCTTCCTGTGATGTACATTTCAGCACCGCCTGCTGCAAGGACTTTGCAAAGATAAGCGGTCTTAGCTTCAAGGTGGATAGAAAGTGCAACTTTCAGCCCCTTAAAAGGCTGATCTCTCTTGAAATCTTCCTCGACGCTTCTGAGCAATGACATATTCTGTCTTACCCATTCTATCTTTCTTTTACCGCTTTCCCACAAGCTTTCATCTCTTATTTCGCTCATTTTATCAATTCCTTTCGGTTTATTATTCGATCCATATAATAATTATACCCTATTTCTCCCCATTTGGCAAGAGGTCAAAAGCAATTCATTATACTTCGCAAATTTACAGCACGTTCATAAAATTAAATTAAACAATTTCTTGACAAAAAAACAAGGTAAGCGTATAATAATATTATGTGTGCGAATAGTAAAAACGTGCATAAATCATGATTTTTAAGGAGTGTGTACAAATGGACGACGCCAGTCAGAATACGATCGCCCCTCGATTGCAGAGCGGCTCGCCCGTTTGTGGCAGCCTTTTTGTGATCTAAATATCAATTTTAATTGAATAGGACGATCTGTGTTTTGGTAGATCCTTATATTTGTACAGAGTTGGTATAAGTACAATTATTTGTACTGTTGTGCTTATTACCGCTGCTGTTAGGGGGAATATAATGTTTAACACAGTATTGGAGTTGCTCAAAAGCAGAAACTACAAGGCTATCCGTGAAATATTCATGGATATGAACGAAGCCGATGTGGCTGCTCTTTTGCAACAGTTTTATGACGATCACGAGGTCGAGAAATACGAGCTTCCGTTGCTGTTCCGTCTTTTGAACAAGGACGTTGCGGCTGACGTTTTCGCTTATATGGACAGCGATACACAAATGATGCTTATCAATGCCTTTACGGATAAGGAGCTTCAGGAGATCGTTGACGACCTTTATCTTGATGATACGGTAGATATTATCGAGGAAATGCCTGCAAATGTTGTTGCAAGGATAATCAAGTCTGCTGACGCTGAAACGAGAAAGCAGATAAATCAGATACTCAAATATCCTAAAGACAGTGCAGGCTCTATTATGACCACCGAGTACGTTTATCTTCACAGAAGCTACACCGCCAAGGAAGCACTGGATTGGATAAGACACGTTGGTATGGTCAAGGAAACTGTAAATACACTTTATGTCACTGAGAACAGAAAGCTCGTGGGCGTGCTTTCACTGCTTGATATCGTAACTGCTGATGATAACGATAAAATAGAGGACATAATGGAGGACAACGTTATTTCCGTTGATACCCTTGAGGATAAAGAGTATGTTGCTTCCATGTTCTCAAAATATGACTTTCTTTCTCTGCCTGTTGTTGACAGAGAAAACCGCATGGTCGGTATCGTTACATTTGACGACGCTATGGACGTTATCGAGGAGGAGACCACTGAGGACTTCTCGAAAATGGCTGCCGTTGCGCCAAGTGACGATTCCTATTTCAAGACCTCTGTTTTCACTCATGCGAAAAACAGAATAGCATGGCTTTTGATACTTATGCTGTCAGCTACCCTTACGGGTGCTATCGTAAACAAATATCAGTCTGCTTTTGCGGCTGTCCCTGTTTTGGTATCGTTCCTGTCAATGCTTAGTGGCACAGGCGGAAACTGCGGCTCTCAGACCTCGACCCTTGTTATAAGAGGCATGGCGCTTGGTGAGATAAGAATGAAAGACTTTTTCAAGGTCATGTGGAAAGAGTTCAGAGTCGCGCTTCTTTGCAGCGTTATCCTTGCTATAGTCAATGCTATAAGAATAATTCTTGTGTATCACGGTGACACATCTGTGGATTGCTACAAGCTTGCGTTCACGGTGAGTATGGCTATCATGGCAACTGTTGTGCTTTCAAAGCTCATCGCCTGTATGCTCCCGATGGCTGCCAAGAAGCTTCATCTTGACCCTGCTATCATGGCTGCCCCGCTTATCACCACTATCGTTGACACTTGCTCAACACTGATATTCTTCACATTGGCTACTATCGTATTTGATATAAAATAGAAAAAAATATGGCGGTTATCTCCTTTCAGGCTATCTTCTGCAAAGGTGCGGCCGCCCGTTTTATGGATAAAAATAAACTGGATTTTGATTTGAAAGGAAATAGTTATGGCTCAGAATTATGACGTAGTTGTTGTCGGTGCAGGTGCAGCCGGCGTATTCATGGCATACGAATTTGTCAAGCTTGACAAAAACATAAAAGTTTGCATTATTGATCAGGGCGGACCTGTCAGCAAGCGTAAGTGTCCTATAGATGGCAAAAAAGTTAAGTCCTGCATTCATTGCAAGGTATGCTCCATTATGCACGGCTTCGGCGGTGCAGGCGGAATGTCGGACGGCAAATATAACATCACAAACAATTTCGGCGGTGACCTTTACACATTTACCGGCAAGGAAAAGGCTATCGAGCTTATGCAGTATGTTGACAAGATAAACCTTGAAATGGGTGGTCAGGACGCTAAGCTTTACTCCACAACTTCTTCCGACATCAAGGCAATGGCTCTGAAATATGACCTCCACCTCCTTGACGCTCAGGTAAGACACCTTGGCACTGACAGAAATATGCAGATACTCCAGAACATCTATGACTTTGTCAAGGACAAGATAGACATAAAATTTTATGAAAGTGTTCAGGGTATAACAGGCAAGGAGAACGACTTCACTGTTATCACAGACAAGGACGAGTATCACTGCTCAAACGCTGTTGTTGCGGCAGGCAGAAGCGGTTCAAAATGGATATCTGAGATATGCGACAACTTTGGTATCAAAAGACGTTCAAACAGAGTTGATATCGGCGTTCGTGTTGAGATACCTGCGGCTGTTTTTGAGCATATCACAAGCAAGGTATACGAAAGCAAGATAGTTTACCGCACAAAGAAATACGGCGACCTTGTAAGAACATTCTGCATGAACCCATACGGTGAGGTAGTTACCGAGAATACAAACGGCATCATCACAGTAAACGGACACAGCTATGCTGACCCTGCGCTGAGAACTGAGAACACAAACTTCGCTCTGCTGGTATCCAACACATTCTCTGAGCCTTTCAAGGACTCAAACGCATACGGTGAGTCTATCGCAAGGCTGTCTAATATGCTTGGCGGTGGAGTGCTTGTTCAGCGTTTTGGTGATCTTGTTGCAGGCAGACGTACAAATGAACACCGCTTTGGTCAGACGTTCCTTAACCCTACTCTCAAAGCTACTCCGGGCGACCTGAGCCTTGTTATCCCGAAGCGACAGCTTGACGATATTATCGAAATGATATACGCTCTGGATAAGATAGCACCCGGTATGGCGAATATAGATACCCTGCTCTATGGTGTTGAGGTCAAGTTCTACAATTCAAGAGTTGACGTTGACGAGAACCTTGAAACTGCTGTCAAAGGTCTTTACGTCCTTGGCGACGGCTCAGGCGTTACGCACTCTCTGTCGCAGGCTTCTGCATCAGGAGTATTTGCCGCAAGGACTATTTCAGAAAAATTCAACTGATTTCATATATCACAAAAGCCGCACTGCCAAAAAAGCAATGCGGCTTTATTTTTATACCTTACTCTTCAAGAAGCTTTATATATCCCTTAATGATATCAACGCACTTGTCATAGCTCATGTCGCTGGTATCAAGACACAGATTGTAGTTTTTCGCATTTGTCCAATCCCTGCCTGTGTAGTGACGATAATAATCGCTTCTCTCCTTGTCTGTCTTTTCGATTATCTTGACAGCCTCTTTTACAGAAACACCATACAGATCGACGATATTCTTGACCGCAGTTTCCATATCAGAATATATGAAAACCTTAAGCACGTCTTTTCTGTCACGGAGGATATAGTCAGCACATCTGCCAACTATTACCGCAGGCTCTCTGTCTGCAAGCTGCTTTATTATCTTCGCCTGATAATTGAAAAGATTTCTGTCAGAAGTAAAGTCGTGATCATCAGGGTCAAGAAGCTCACCCTTGTAAACTCCGCCCTTTCTCAGAAAAGAACCTTTCAGTTTTTCATCAACAAGCCCGAAAAAGCGTTCATTTATGCCGCTTTCGTCGCTTGCAAGCTTTATAAGCTCCTTATCATAATATTTTATACCCATATCCTCTGACAGCATTTTTCCTACAGTTCTTCCGCCACTGCCGATGCCCCTTGCAATGGTTATGATCCTTGCCATAAAGCTCAACTCCTATTCACCTAAATATGCTTTCTTGACCGACTCATCATTGATAAGATCAGACGCCTTGCCTGACAGAACTATCTTGCCCGTTTCAAGAACATAAGCTCTGTCTGAGATAGCAAGGGCTTTCTTTGCGTTCTGCTCAACAAGCAGTACAGTTGTGCCGCTCTTTCTGATATCCTCGATTATCTTAAATATGGTTGACACAAGGATCGGTGACAGACCCATTGACGGCTCGTCCATTACAACTATCTTAGGTCTTGACATGAGCGCCCTGCCCATTGCCAGCATCTGCTGCTCACCGCCTGAAAGAGTACCTGCTATCTGATTTTTTCTTTCTGCCAGTCTAGGGAAACGCTCGTATATATCCTGAATATCCTTCGGTATATTCTCCTTATCTTTTCTTGTAAATGCTCCAAGCTTAAGGTTATCAAGCACCGTGAGGTTTTGGAATATTCTTCTTCCCTCAGGAACGTGTGCAATACCCATCTCCACGATCTTGTGGGCAGGAGTTTTTGTAAGCTCCACGCCGTTGAATTTGATAGAACCCGATTTTGCAGAGATAAGACCTGTAAGGGTGTGCAGAGTGGTGGTCTTTCCTGCTCCGTTTGCGCCGATAAGGGAAATGACCTCGCCCTCGTTTACCTCAAAGGAGATACCTTTCAAAGCAGCTATCATGCCATAATTGACGTGCAGATCATTGATTTCCAACATTGCCATTTTACTTACCCCCTTATTCGCCCAGATATGCGGTGATAACTTCAGGATTTTTAAGCACTTCCGCTGTCTTACCCTCGCAGAGGAGCTGACCGAAGTTCAGCACTGACAGCTTTTCGCAGATACCTGAAACAAGGCTCATATCATGCTCGATAAGCAGCACCGTCATATCAAAATTATCTCTTACAAAGCGGATAGTATCCATAAGCTCCGCTGTTTCGTTTGGATTCATGCCGGCAGCAGGCTCGTCAAGAAGCAGCAACTTTGGCTGTGTTGCAAGGGCTCTTGCGATCTCAAGCTTTCTCTGATCGCCATACGGAAGTCCAGAAGCAAGCAAACTCGCCTTATCGTCAAGCTCGAAAACCTTCAGAAGCTCCAGCGCCTTTGCGTCCATTGCCTTTTCAAGCTTGAAATATCTTGGAAGTCTGAAAACGCCTGTAAAGGTGCTGTATTTATAATGATTGTGAAGTGCGACCTTTACGTTGTCAAGCACCGTCATATCCTTAAAAAGTCTGATGTTCTGGAATGTACGGGCAATGCCTGCACGGTTTATTTCGATAGTGTTTTTGCCGGTAATGTTCTTTCCGTCAAGAACGATTGTGCCGTCTGTTGGCTTATAAACGCCTGTGAGCATATTGAAGATAGTGGTCTTTCCTGCTCCGTTCGGCCCAATAAGACCATAGAGCTGACCTTTTTCTATTGTTATGCTGAACTCGTCAACTGCACGGAGTCCGCCGAATGAAATGCCGAGATTTTTTACTTCAAGAAGTGCCATATCACTCAGCCTCCTTTACTTTTTCACGCTTGAACAAAGCCTTGAACTTAGCAGTATTTGCACTGATAAAAGTTTTTGTTTTTTCATTTGAAGTTATTATCATCATAACGATAAGAACGATAGAATAGATAAGCATTCTGTAGCTGTTTATGCTTCTTAGCATTTCTGGAAGCAGAACAAGCACGATAGCTGCAATAACACTTCCTCTGATACTGCCTATACCGCCCAGAACAACGAATACCAAGATAAGGATAGACAGGTTATAGTCGAACTTAGAAGCCTGGAGCGTATAGAAGTTATGAGAATAAAGCGCACCTGCACAGCCTGCCAGGAATGCAGTCAATGCAAAAGTAACAAGCTTATACTTTGTGATGTTAAGACCTACAGACTCGGCTGCGATAACATTATCTCTGATAGCCATTACTGCTCTTCCCGTTCTTGAATATACAAAGTTATAGGCAATGATAAGAGTGATAAGCAACATAACAGCGCCGATAATGAATGTAGAATCGTTAGGTGTGCCGCTGATACCCTGAGGGCCGTTCAGTATAAGCTTTCCGTCAGGCTCAAGGTTAAGGTTTGACAGACTTTTGAGAGAAACGTGAACACCCTTAGAATCATAACCAAGGTAAAGTGCTGCGAAAACGTTCTTTATGATTTCACCGAACGCAAGTGTAACGATAGCGAGATAGTCGCCTTTAAGTCTGAGAACAGGAATTCCTATAAGTATGCCGAACACTGCGGCAATTATTCCGCCTATAAGTATAGCCAAAGGAAATCTGATCCACACATTTTCAATAGTTTCAGAAGTAACGATAGAGAATATCGCACTTGTATATGCGCCAACGCACATAAAGCCTGCCTGACCCAAGCTAAGCTCGCCAAGTATACCAACTGTCAGGTTAAGGGATACTGCAAGTATAGAGTATACACACAGAGGAACAAGAAGCCCTGTGAGCATACTTGAGATATATCCGCCGCTGCTGAGTATCTGCATTACCACAAAGGCAACTATTACCATTGCGTATGTGATAAAGCTTTTTCTGGTCTGCGGCTTAAAAAACTTTGTTTTTGCGCTAGCCCCTTCTTTTTTCACAAAAAACCAATCCTTTCAGATAAAACAGAACTGCAAAGCAAGTCTGCTCGAAAATTTTAAGTTGACTTTTATACCTTTTCGCTTATCTTCTTGCCGAGGATACCTGTAGGCTTGATGATAAGCACAAGTATAAGAACAGCAAAAACGATAGCGTCGGCAAGCTGCGGTGAGATATAGGCACGTCCAAGTATCTCGATAACACCGATAAGGATACCGCCGATCATAGCGCCAGGTATTGAGCCGATACCGCCAAATACCGCCGCAACGAACGCTTTGATACCAGGCATTGCGCCTGTGGTGTTCTGAAGCGTAGGATAAGCTGAGCAAAGCAGTGCGCCTGCAATTGCAGCAAGACCTGAGCCGATAGCGAATGTAAGAGAGATAGTGCGGTTGATGTTTACGCCCATGAGCTGAGCTGCACCTCTGTCCTCAGATACTGCAAGCATTGCACGTCCGCTCTTGGTTTTGTTGATGAACAATGAAAGACCAACTACAATGAGTATAGATACGATTATTGCAACTGATGTTTCTCCGGAAATAACTATCTGTCCGTCAAAAAGCTTGATGCTCGGCACGTTTACAACTGATGTAAAGTTTACAGGCTTTTCACCAAATATAAGCAGTGCAGTGTTCTGCAAAAAGTAGCTGACGCCTATGGCAGTGATAAGCACCGCAAGCGAGGTAGCTTGTCTGAGCGGCTTATACGCCACCTTTTCGATGACTATACCGAGAAGTGTGCAGGCAATAACTGCAAGAACTATAGATAGCCAAGAGTTCAGTCCCCATGTGGTCATGCAGGTGAATATAACATATCCGCCCACCATAATAACATCGCCGTGTGCGAAGTTAAGCATTTTGGCAATACCGTATACAAGCGTATAGCCCAAAGCTATAACTGCGTATATACTGCCGAGGCTTATTCCGTTGATGAGGTTATTAAGAAAACCCATATACAAACATTCCTTCCTTTTGGAATAGACAAAACACAAGATGTAATCACATATATTACATCTGTCCTTGTCATAAACACAATATACAATAAATTATAACATAACCCCGTAGTTTTTGCAACACATTTTAATGAAATAAATCAAAAAAACCGACAATTTTTCGCAATTGCCGGTTTTTTCATATTAAGCGTACTTTTTGTACGCACTTCATTTCAGCTATTACTGAGCAGTAGAAGCGGCAATGTCATCAGCTGTCAGTGCAGAATAAGCACCATTCTTGATGATAACAGCCTTAGGGTCCTTAGATACGGCACCGTCTTCGCCCCACTTCATGCCTGTACCTGTAAGTCCGTCATATGAGAAGTCCTTATCAGAGATAGCCTTTTTGAGCTTATCGCAGATATCAGAAGCAGACATATCGGCTGTGATGCCTTCCTTCTTCATGAGTTCTGCAAGTACCATTACGCCGTCATAAGCGTCTGCAGCGAACTGGTTAGGTGTTTCGCCGTTGTAAGCGTCCTTATACTTCTTAACGAAGTCCTGAGTTGCCTGATCCTGAGCGTCGGCAGCAAATGGTGTAAGGAGCATTACGCCCTCGCAAAGTGAAGTATCAAAGTTCTTGATAGAAAGAAGTCCGTCAAGACCGTCGCAACCGAAGAATGTTGGGTTGTAGTTAGCTGACTTGCACTGTGTAAGGATAAGTGAAGCCTGCTGATAGTAGATAGGCAGGAACACGATGTCTGCGCCTGCATTCTTAGCTGCGCTTATCTGAGCTGAGAAGTCAGTCTTGCTGTCCTTTGTGAATGACTGCTCTGCAACGATATCAAGACCCTTAGCCTCAGCCTCGGATTTGAATGTGTTGAAGATACCTGATGAATAAGCGTCAGAGCTGTCGTAAATTACAGCTATCTTTGTAGCAAGCTTGTTTTCTGCGATATAGTCGGCAGAACCTTTACCCTGGTTAGGGTCAGTAAAGCAAACCTGGAAACAGTTATCGTTCTTGATAACGTCCTGAGCAGATGCAGAAGGTGTAAGCTGGAAGATGTTATCCTGCTTTGTCTTTTCAATAACTGCGAGGCAAGAACCTGTTGTTACTGTTCCGACCATTACCTGCATACCATTGTCTTTCAGTGCGTTATAAGCATTTACAGCCTTATCGCCTGAGTCAGCCTCATCGTCCTCGAAAACGTATGAGAGCTTTGTTCCGTTTATTCCGCCTGCGTCATTTACGTCCTTGACAGCAAGCTCAATAGCATTCTTAACAGCAACGCCGTACTGTGCAGCGTCACCTGTGAGCGGACCGCTGCAGCCGATAACGATAGTATCGCTGTTCTTTTTTGCACCGTTTCCGCAACCTGCAAAGCAAGAAACTGCAAGGGCAGCCGAAACTGTTAATGCAAGAATTCTCTTGACATTTTTCATAATAATCTCTCCTTCGTTCACATATGTCACTGCATATGCTTTTTTCAATAGTATTAATATAACACGCAGAAGCCCGATTTGTCAATATTAAATCTTACAAATTTAACGTTATTTAAACTATGTTTATTGTTACAAACAATATGCGCGTTCACAGAAAATTAATTTTGTGTATTTTCAATGAACGATTTGCAAGCTTTTTGATAATATCCTGCATACATACACCACTGACTTATAAGCTGCATATGATAAAACAGCCACACGAAACCTGTGGTGTATGAGATTCAGACAACATAAGGAGTGAACTTATTTGGATATGTTTGACAATCTGTCGTTAGGCAGGATACTAGCTGACGACACAGAGTATAACACACCTGCCTGCCCTTTTCCGAAAGGAAGATTTCCTGAGGACACGCCGCTGGCAATGGCATATGTGCCTTTTCAGATGTGGGAGAAGCCTTATGAGGCAGATGTAGGACTTTCAAGAGGAACTATCTTCCCGTCCATAGACAAACCTTTTATAGGAGAGGAGGCTGTAAAGAATGCCCATACTAAGTGAAAAGGAGAGGCTTCTTAGAAAGATACAGGCGTGCAGCTTTGCCCTTGTAGAGGCTAATCTTTACCTCGACAGCCACCCTACCTGCAGAGATGGTCTGGCATATTTTGCACGACACAAAGCAGAAAAAGAGAAGCTTATTGCTCAATACAATGAGAAATACGGACCATTGACGATCACGCAGAACAATTCGTCCAAGAAATGGGAATGGGTAACATCACCTTTTCCGTGGGAAAGGAGTGTTGACTAATGTGGCAATATGAAAAAAAGCTGCAATACCCCGTTAAGATCGCTAACCCTAATCCTGCTTTGGCTAAGGTCATTATCTCGCAGCTTGGTGGTGCGGACTTTAAAAAGTTGTATATAAAAATAGCGTAAAAAGGCAATATTAAAAAAGCCATTTTACGCTCTTTTTATTAATTTTCAAAATTAGTTGTCTTGTAATTCTCTCAAGCCGTCTTGAATTGCATAGACTAGACTTGTCACTCGCTCTATGTATTCTTCTGCGTCCCCTCTTGTAATATCCATTTGTTGTGCGTCAAAGTGACTACGATCAAACTGGTGGGCAATTTTATTTCTTCGTTTGTATAACGCTTTTATTACCTCTGATCTTCCAGCCGGATTTTTTATATCTTTAAATGCAGTCTCCGTAACGCTGTTGTAACTCAGTCCGCCAAAAGTAATTATTTCTTTTATTGCCGGTTGCGACATATAGGTATCCCGATATATTTCCTCAGTAAAACCAGTCAATAACACATTCATATATTCTGTAGAGTTAATCGCAGCAACGACGTACTTCATAGATATTTTTATTTTATTAAATTCTTTATCATAGATTTCTCCGCTTAGTTTTTGATAAAATAAATACTTGTATATCTCATGCATATAAAAGTCCAACAAACTACCAAAAAAGACAATTTGAGAGCGATAAATAATCTTAGCGTCCTCGCTATTTTCATCTTCAATAGAATTTGAAAGAGATCTCACGTTTTTCGCATTCAAATCAAAATGATTAATTATTGCTGAAAGATCGAAATTAGTGGCACGCTTTATCTCAACTTTTACTTCTCTGTTATCTTCTTTTCTATCGCTTATACCTATATTTCTTTTCATAGTCTATTCCTCATGCTGCAATTTATCAATGAAACTTGCCATATCTTTATTTAACATTGGAATTGCTCCATATTTTCCAGAAATATAACCCTTTGCGATATTTTCATCCTTTCGCACACTTTTCATCTCAACAAGTGAATACATATCTGTTGAACGTGACTCTTTTTTTAGCTCCGTAAACCAAATCTGATCTCTTCTAAAAATATTTAGATCTAAGATATTAGTATCATGCGTTGTAAAAATTATCTGAGATTTATTTTCAGTTTTTAGTAAATTTATTATATCTATCAAATTTTCAAAAACAGATTCATGAAAACTTGTTTCCATTTCATCACATAATAAAACCTTGCCTTTAACAAGTATATCTATCAGAGGACACAGAAACTCAATTAATTTTTGAATTCCTGTTGATTCTTCTTCAATACGAACACTAAATTTGTCATAATGGATAAAAGTGTCAATCTTTGAAATTGGATGATTTGCTAGTAAAGCTTTCAACTCTTTAGGCATATATGGGTCAATTTCATCAACTGACATATTTGTCTCTTGAATATCTACAACGATATCATTAATTCCAGTATCCAAACTTTTCAAAAATGTTAGTACAGCAGCCTTTACTCTAGAATCATCATGAATCCTATTAAGAGAATACTGCCTCCAATTATCAAGACCAAAGCCTCGATATATAACTAATTCTTCTTTAAAAAAGTTAAAAACCGTTTCAATCTCCTGAACAGCACTAAAATTTGCGGCACAGGACAAAAATAGACGATTCGGTTTTATGACATCTTTGCAAGAGTCAAATTTATTTTTAAACGAATCTCCAGGGATGTAGTCATCTGCAGTTCTTTCAAAAATCTTCTTTTGCCTACCATTTGGAAAATAAAATAAATATTCATCAACAACGAGCTTGTTTTGTAATGCAAAACCATATGCATATATTATGCCATTCACAACAAACTGAACACTATACTCACTCGGTACATCAAAACTTAATAATTTATGCGGTTGCTGCCTGATCTCATCTCCAGGCTGATGATTAATACTGTTGATAACCAACAATTTCATAAACTGGATTGCGTCAATAAAATTACTTTTTCCAGAGCCATTTGCACCATATATTGCACTAATTTTTGAAACACGATATTTGCCACACTTCATCAAACGATCTTCAAATGTATTGTCTTTGCCTGCAACAGTTGAAAAGACTATCTTATCTTTAAATGATTTATGGTTAGAGCAAGAGAATTCAAGTAACATAATAAAACCTCCATTTTCAAAGCTAATTGTACCACGTTTTCTAGAGATTTGTCAAGCATTTTTGAGATTTTTTCACAAGTTTTTAGCTTTGCTCAGTTGTATTTTGCCTAGAAGCAGTAAAATTATACATGGTTTTGCATTATATCATAAATAATATTAAACCCAAAACAGCCGCCTCAGACCCATAAAAGTCCGAGACGGCTGTCTTACTACCTACTTGATTTTAATTTTCTGCCCTGCGTAAATAATGTTCGGATTCTTGAGACCATTGTCCTTGACAAGCTTCGCAACAGTGGTCTTGTACCTCTTAGCGATAGCAGAGAGCGAGTCCCCACGCTTCACAGTGTACGTCACTGTCTTCTTTGCGTGGCTTGCAGACGGCTTTGTGGTCGGGCTGACAGCCTGCTTTTTGAAACCATTCAAGCCCTTAGCCTTGATAGCCGCAGGATAGTCCACATAGCAGATATCCATGTCAACATTGCCGCTGATACCGCTGACCTTGCCACTGCTTGTGTACTGCCACATACCATAAGTTCCGCCGTAGTTGCAACGTGAGCCGTACTCAGCGACCCAAAGAGCATATCTCTTAGCGACGTAGGCAGATATGTACTGCTGTAAAGGCGAGCGGCTGATATACAGTCCTGCCCAGTAGCCTGCGTGTTCAAGTGCATTGCAGAAAGTCTTGACAAGGCTGTTGCAAAATGCTCTGCCCTTTGCGAACTGTGAACGCTCTTCAAGGTCGAAGTATATCGGATACTCAAACGTTTTGCCCTTGATAGCGTTGATACAGGTCTGAGCCTCTGCCTTTGCGTCCTCGACGCTCGCCGCATAGCTGTACCAGTAAGCACCGACTTTCAGCCCTGCCGCTTTAGCAGCCTTGTAGTGCCTCTCGAAATATGGGTCTTTCTGATTAGCGTACTTGCCATAGCCTGCACGAATGATAACGAAATCGACCCCCGAAGCCTTGACCTTCTTGAAGTCAATGTTCTGCTGATACTGTGAAACGTCAATACCCTTGAATGTCTTTGCCATAAAAATTACTTCCTTTCCAAATCGTCAATTCTATGATTAGCCACCTTGATTTTCTCATCAATCAAAGCATAGTCCTGCTCCAGCTTGTACGTCCGTGCGATAACGGAATTGTGCTTGTCCACACGCTCAGACAGCTTGTCTATCTTGTACTCAATGAGTTTTTGGCTATCATACTGCGCCTGTTGCATAGTCTTACGACTGTTAGATGCTATAACGAGCTGACACACTACCGCCGAAGCCGCTGTTATCAGTGCAACGATAATTGCTTCCGTCACTCGTCATCACCTGACTTTCTTTTGGCTGACTGCGTGCCGAAATAGAACGAGATCACCACCGTAAACACCGTGATGAACTGCTCTGCTGAAATCGTGCGGCGCAGTGCCAACACGCAGAACACCGCTGTCAGCAGGATAGTTACTATCGACTTTACGTCAACGAGTTTCGCTAACTTCTGCTTCATGGTATACCTCCTTTGTGATCATCTCATATTCCTCAGCCGTGATCCACTTGCCGACGGCGGTGTGTACCATAGCAACCGACCACAAACAACTGTCATAGTATCTCTTGACCTTGACGTAGTTCT
>ENA-OOZD01000696-OOZD01000696.1-human-gut-metagenome-genome-assembly--contig:-NODE-696-length-15221-cov-1.706053_pt1 | contig 15221 bp, 15 predicted proteins | sample MGYA00241186_ERZ501395 | MGnify/ENA primary metagenome ERZ501395 (study PRJEB25962, sample SAMEA2042730) | human gut metagenome | biome: human gut; feature: human-associated habitat; material: faeces... | reverse complement strand
GTATTATTATGGTAATTAATGGTATCGTAAATATGACATAGGGGGTGTGTTGTATGGAGAAACAAATGAAAGGCTGGAAACAGCTTAAATATAGTGACCGTATAAGAATAGAAGCATGGCTGCGGGCTAAGATAAGCGTTCAGGAGATAGCCGATATGCTTCATGTTCATAGAAGCACAATTTACAGAGAAATAAAAAGAGGGCAGTATGAACATTTGAACAGTGATTATACAGTAGAAAAACGATATAGTCCGGAAATTGCACAAAAGCACTGTGATGAAAATTTACAGGTAAGAGGAACACAGCTTAAAATAGGAAATGATTATAAGTATGCCGAATACATAGAAAAGAAAATAATTGAAGAAAATTATAGTCCAGAAGCAGTATTGGGAGAATTACGTGTACAGAACAGAGCAAAGGATTTTTCCGTCAGTATTTGTATTAGGACACTGTATAATTATATTGATAAAGGTGTATTTCTTAATCTGACAAATAAAAATCTGCCTGTAAAGCGGAATAAAAAAAGAGGATATAAAAAAGTAAGAGTACAGAAAAGAGCCAGTGTCGGGACGAGCATTGAGGAAAGACCAGAGTATATTAGGGATAGAAAAGAATTCGGACATTGGGAAATGGACAGTGTTGTTGGTAAAAGAGGAAAATCAAAGAACACGTTCCTTGTTCTTACAGAAAGAAAAACAAGAAATGAGATAATATTTAAACTGCCAGACCATTCTGCAACTGAGGTCGTAAAAGCTGTAGACCGTCTTGAAATAACGTGGGGCAGTATGTTTTCGGATGTGTTTAAAACGATAACTGTTGATAATGGTACAGAATTTTCTTATTTTAATGAATTAGAGCGGAGCTGTACGAAGCCTGATGAGAAGCGTACAAAGGTTTATTATTGCCACCCATACAGCAGCTGGGAACGTGGCAGCAATGAAAATAATAATAAAATGGTACGACGAATAGTTCCAAAAGGTACAAACTTCGATAGTATGACAGATGATGAAGTGCTGGATATGCAGATTTGGATAAATGGCTATCCACGGCGGATACATGACTATCATTCCGCAGCGGAATTGTTTGAGAAAGAAATAGCAAAATTGGTTTCGTAAGTAAATTGTAATTGAATGTTTTTTTAGGCTGGCAATATGGCAGCCTTTTTGTCATGCAGTAAAATATAATTACAGAGGTATTAATAGATTTCAATTTGATTTTTTATTAAGTCTTCAGGATTGTCTAAATGGTATATGTTGGTAAAAATGTATATAAATGCACACTATATTTGTGCAATGTGTCGAAATTCAAAAAGTGTCGCAAAAAAGGTTGCAATTTTTAAAAATCTGTATGGACACATTATACAGTATGATATGACAGGAAAAGAAGTAAATCATTATTTTTTGTCAGCGGGATTTGTAGACGGTAATTTAGTGTATACCAAAAAAGAAAAAGAAGAACAGTAAGCAGGAAAAGGGGTATGGATAATGAGTAAAATGAATAAAAGAGTTTATGGGGTATTAGGAATTTCATCGGTAATGGCAAACTGGAATGCAGATTTTTCTGGTTTTCCAAAGACAACAACAAAGGGAAAAGTTTTCGGCAGTGATAAGGCATTAAAATTTCCGATGAAAAAGATGTGGGAAGAAGCGGGAGAAAAGGTTTTAAATATAAAGTCATTTACAGTTTCAAAACCAGATAAAAACGGAGCGGTTTTTCTTGTGCCGCGTACATTGAAAGAACGTTATGAGTATATTTTTGGCGTAGAAGATATGAAAAAAGACAAGGATATCAAAGTAATATTAAAAAATTTATTTTCGGCGATTGATGTGAAAAATTTTGGTTCAACCTTTGCAGAAGCAGATGCTAATATTTCTATTACAGGTGCTGTTCAGATTGGTCAGGGATTTAATCTGTATAACGGCTCTGAAACACAGGAACAGAATATTTTATCGCCGTTTAAAGACCCAAAAGCGGCAGAAAAGAATAAAGAGGGAAAAGATGCCAAAAATTCCACATTGGGAACAAAGATAGTCAGTGATGAAGCACACTATTTCTATCCATTTGTGATTAATCCGAGAGTGTATGACAGCTTTGAACAGCTTGGAGTAACCGAAGGATATACAGAGGAAGATTATCAGAAGTTTAAAGAAGCGGCATTAAAGGGGACAACCAGTTTTGCAACCAATTCCAAAGCAGGCTGTGAAAATGAATTTGGACTGTTTATCGAAACAGAACCGACATTATACCTGCCGAATATGGATAAGTATGTGGCATTTATAAAGGGAGCAGAAAAGAATACAATTCAGGTGAATGTAAAAGAACTGCTTTATGATGTAAAAGACAGAGTGTTATCTGCTGAAATCCATTATAATCCGCACACAACGGAAATTGCCAGTGATATTGAGGGCGTGAAGTATTTTGATATCTTCACCGGAAAAGAGATTGAAAAGCAGTAGGCTGAAAGGTGTGGGGCAGATGAAGGTTTTAAGATTTACGCTCAGCGGAAAGCAGGCTTTTTTTAAAAAGCCGGAAGTGAATAAGTATTACTATTTCACGTATGGACATATCCACCGTGTTGCTTTGCTGGGACTTTTGGGAACGGTTATGGGATATTCGGGATATGCCCATATCGTGCAGAAAAAGAAGATGGAAGCACCGGAGTATCCTGAATTTTATGAGCAGTTAAAGAAATTAAAAATGGCGGTTATTCCATGCTGTGAAAAGGGGAGTTTTCCGCAGAAAATCATTGCATTTAATAATTCGGTGGGATATGCGTCTATGGAAAAAGGCGGAAATTTGATTGTTCGACAGCAGTGGCTTGAAAATCCGAAATGGTATGTATATATTATGCTGGACAGTGAAGTCGCAGAGGCTGTTGCGGATAGTATTATTGGCAGAAAGTGTGTCTATATGCCGTATCTTGGAAGCAATGACCACCCGGCAGACATTACCGAAGCAAGTATGATTGATGCAACAGAGGTGGAAACGCCGAAAAAAATCGACAGCTTTTTTGTACGGGGAGATGCCGTGGTTGATTTAGACGATTTTGAACAGGACAATCCATATAAGTATGAGGAAGCACTGCCGGTACGACTGGATTTAGCATTTAATATGTATGAATACGAACGGTTTGTACTCACAAATCTTGCCGTTTCAGAAATACAGAAAAAAATTTATGCGGTTGATGATATTGACGGCAGGACATATCATATAGCATTTTATTAAAGTGAAACCATAGCCGGAAAGACATTAGATATTGGACTCCGGCTATGGTTTTATGCGTTTTTATGAAATGTTTTATGGAATTGAGGAGAAAAAGATGAAGGAATATATCATACCTATTGAGGATATCATTGTAAAACCAGAGTTATTTTATGCACATTGTGACCGGGGCAATGGGAAAAATCCGGAGATTTTAAAAGAACATGTGGACAGGTGTTATCATTATTTTGAAGAGCTGTGGGAACATAAAAATTTTAAGGCAGTATTTGAAAATTTTCAAAAAGAATTGGCACCGGAGCTTTCCGATGAGGGGATAAAATTGTTTTACAGCCTGATAGTAAACGTCATTATTTTTCATGATTGCGGGAAAATTAACCCACGATTTCAAAGTATAAAAATGAAAAATACATTAAAAAAATGGACAGCAATAGATTGTCTGGACGGAACAAAACATTCTATACTGTCTGCGGCAATTTATTTTGACTATTTTTATGAGAAGATACAGGAAAGTCTGTTATCAAAAGATGAAAAGAATATGATTCATGTATTCATGCTGGTAAATGCTTATGTAATATCAAGACACCATGGAAATCTGTCGAGGTTTGAAGAGTTTCTGGAAGAATTTCAGCCAAACCGGCAATTAGCAGATATTTTTTCGTGTATGAATCAAGGTGATTTTACGGAAGTATATCATGGACCGTTTTGTAAACGAGACCGGCATATGATGAATATGCCGAGGCAGAACACAAGGATATATCACAGCTTTTTAGAGAAGCAGTCTTCGCACGCAGGATTGTATACGTATATAAGATTTTTATTTTCAGTGTTGGTATCCTGTGATTATTATGCGACATCGGAATATGACAACGGCATACAAATGAGTGCGTTCGGAACGATTGAAAATACAGAGTTTGTCACACAGTATGAGCAGTCGGAGCGGGTAAAACAGATTCGCAGATTTAATCCGGAGAGCTGTGTTGATGATAAAAAGGATATTAATATTTTGCGGAATCGCATGTTTTATGAGGCAGAGCAGACATTGCTTGAAAATAAAGATGCAAATGTCGCTTTCGCCGAAGCACCGACGGGTCAGGGAAGTCGAATCTGGCAATGAATTGCAGTCTGAAATTATCGGATAAAAATATCAATAAGATTTTTTATGTTTATCCGTTTAATACGCTGGTCGAGCAGAATTACGATACGCTTGAAAAAATATACGGGCAGACAGATATTTTTAAAAGTATTGCGGTCATTAATTCCATTACACCGATTCCGCTAAACGGAACAAGAAAATTCTGGGAAAATCTCGATAAAGAAGAAAATGAGAAATTTTATCAAAAGGCACTGTTGGACAGGCAGTTTTTAAATTATCCGTTTATTTTAACAACGCATGTCAATTTGTTTCAAATCATGTTTGGGTGTGAAAGAGAAGCGGCAATCAGTTTTTATCAACTGGCAGGCAGTGTTGTGGTGCTGGATGAGATTCAGAGTTATAAAAATGTGCTTTGGACAGAAATTATGATGTTCTTGCAGTGTTATAGCAGGCTGCTGAATATGAAAATTATTATTATGTCGGCGACACTGCCGAAGCTGGATATGCTTACCGGAAATCATGAAAAGGTTGTAAATCTGATTAAAAATCCGGAAAAATATTTTCAGGACGCACGTTTTAAGAAAAGAGTGGCATTGTCGTATGAATTGCTTTATCCGGATAGAAAGACTGAAATGAAAGAACTATATGCGCATGTTCTGGGACAGGCGCAAAAGGGAAGAAAGCTTCTTATGGAATTTATCACGAAAACAAGTGCGGAGAAGTTTTATCATATGCTGGCAGAGTCCGGGCGGGAAGATTTGCAGGTATTCTGCATGACAGGCGATGATAACCAGATTGACAGAAAACGCATTTTAAGGGAAATGGATACAGCAGACCAAGATAAGGCAGTAATACTGGTGGCAACGCAGGTTGTTGAAGCCGGCATAGATATTGATATGGACATTGGCTATAAGGATATCAGCAAATTGGACAGCGAGGAGCAGTTCATCGGGCGAATTAACCGGAATTTTAAAAGAAAAGGTGTTGTCTATTTTTTCGATATGGATAATGAAAGTGGTATTTATAAGGAGGATTATCGTGTTGATACAGCGTATACATTAAGAAAAGATGAGATGAAACAACTGCTTGCAGATAAGAATTTTGGCAAATATTATGATTATATTTTAAAAGGAATAAGAAAATACCGCAATGACAGAAAGAATGAAAATGGAATAGAAGCTTTTGTGGATAATGTCAAAAAGCTGGATTTTGTATGGATTTCTCAAAAGATGAAATTAATTGATAAGAATGATGACTGGAAGATGTCGGTCTATTTTGCACGGGAAATTACGACAGATACCGGAGAAATCATTGACGGAAAGCAGGTGTGGGAGCGGTACAGGGAATTGTTAAGCGATATGACAATGAATTATGCGAAAAAACAGATATTGTTATCAGAGGTGAAAAGTAAGATGAGTTATTTTATTTATCAGATAAAAATTGACAATAGCCTGGATTATAATGACAGAATCGGTGAGTTGTATCTGATTGAAGATGCAGAGCAGTATTTTGAAAATGGCAGATTAAATACCGATAAATTTTATTCGCAGGGAAATTTATTTGTGTAGTCCGTATCATTTTACAGATAAAGTTTTGTAAGAATGGGGGTTCATATGAAGGTAAATGGAACGCTGATGAATTATTATTTTCACTGTAAGCGGCAGTGTTATCTGCATGGAAACCGGATGAATCTGGAGGATAACAGTGAAAATGTGCAGATTGGCAAAGCAATTCATGAGGAAAAGGCGGCGGGGAGTTCCAACTCGGAAATCGCGATTGAAAATATTAAATTAGACAAGCTGACGGCGGAATATCTGACGGAAATCAAGAAATCGGATGCAGACGAAGAAGCCGCCAAGTGGCAGCTTTACTATTATTTGTACGTTTTAAAGACAAAAGGAATAGTACGGAAGGGCAGACTGCAATTTGTCGAAAAGAATAAAAAAGATTCTAAAACGCTTATTTTAGAATTAACACCGGAAATCGAAAAACAATTAAATACATATGTGGACAAGATAGAGGATTTGCTGGAACAGGATACGATACCGCCGGTTTTAAATTAATCAAAGTGTAAAAAATGTGCTTATTATGAGTATTGTTATATCTGACGAATACGGAAAGCGGGTGGATTATGGGAAGTACAAGATATATTATGTCCATGGGAGAACTGACGAGGAAAGACAATTCATTGTGTTTCCGGAAAGACGGAAAAAATGTTTACATTCCAATCGAGAATACGAAAGAAATTTACTGTATGAACGAAGTCACGGTAAATACAAAGCTGTTGGATTTTTTGTCACAGAATCACGTTATCGTACATTTTTTCAATTATTATGAAGGGTACAGTGGTACATTTTATCCGAAAAATCAGTATAACAGCGGAAGACTGATAGTGAAACAGGTACAGGCATATGACAATTCCAGAGAAGTAATTGCCAAAGCGATTGTATGCGGAATTGGCAGGAACATTTACGAGGTGCTGTATCATTATTATAAGCATGATAAAAAGGAAGTCAAGGAAGTTTTAGACTGGATTCGTAGGGAATTTTATGTGAAAGTTGAAAATGCACAGAATGTGAAAGAAATTATGGCGGCAGAGGGCGAAGTGTGGATGCGTTTTTATGGGACATTTCGGTATTTTCTGCCGGAGGATTTTGTGATGAATAAGCGGGTGAAAAGACCGCCGGATAATCCGATCAATGCGTTGATTTCTTATGGAAATACGCTGTTGTATACAAAGACGATTTCAGCGATTTATCAGACACATTTAGATCAGCGCATCAGTTTTTTACATGAGCCGTCAGAAGGGCGTTTTTCATTAAGCCTTGATATGAGTGAGGTTTTTAAGCCGGTTATTGTGTACCGGACGATATTTGATTTAGTAAATAACCGGAAATTGCAGGTTGAAAAGCATTTTGACAAAAAAGTCAATTATTGCTTGTTGAATGAAGAAGGACGAAAAATATTTATTGAAGCATTTGAAGCGCGCATGGAATCGGTATTTGTGCATGACCGGCTGAAACGAAAGGTAACTTACCGGACGGCATTAAAGCTGGACTGCTACAAATTGATTAAGTATATATTAGAAGGGCAGGAATTTATTCCGTTTTCGCTGAAGGATAATCGGTAGGAAGTGAGGGTATATGGCAAAGAAATTGAACTATAATTATGCATTTGTATTTTACGATGTCAATGAAAAGCGGGTGCAGAAGGTCTTTAAAATTTGCAAAAAATATTTATCGCATTATCAAAATTCTGTTTTCCGTGGAGAGATTACACCTTCAAAGCTTATCGGGTTGAAGACGGATTTAAAGAAGGTGATACAGGAAGACGAGGATTTTATCTGTATTATTAAGCTGTTTAATGAAAATGTGTTTGGCGAGGAGGTGCTTGGAAAGAAGGATAGGGAAAATGGTGAGCAGTTGATTTTGTAATACAATGAAAATTTATCAGCCGCCTATCAGTGCAAAATTGCGTGAATCCGCAAAAACAGTGGCATTGCGGTGATTTTCTAAATTTTTTTGGCAAATGGCGCGGTGGCTGGTAAAAATTTTAAAAACGTTGATAAATACTGGGGAATCTGGTATAGTGTATTGTATGGAATGCAGGAAATACGTTGGATTAACTTTAACATGGGATGTATTGAAACTGTAATCGTCCCGCAAATGTATTACATCACTATAGATTAACTTTAACATGGGATGTATTGAAACCCCGCTTCGGTGCTTAATTCAACAGTAATCTTTTCGCGATTAACTTTAACATGGGATGTATTGAAACAGAAAACGTTCGTCCAGGAACCGAAAGCGGCTCACGATTAACTTTAACATGGGATGTATTGAAACAGGTGCTGGCAGCTGCAATCTTTGCAATCGCTCTGTTAGGATTAACTTTAACATGGGATGTATTGAAACACCCATTCTCCGTCCACTGTAATGCCAAAATGTAGGGATTAACTTTAACATGGGATGTATTGAAACTCGTGTATGGGCATTTAATGCCGTACTTATCCTCTGGATTAACTTTAACATGGGATGTATTGAAACACAATATATGGCTGATTCCATTGATATTCAGTTACGGATTAACTTTAACATGGGATGTATTGAAACTTGTTATCTTCAATCTGGTTCATGTAGTCTTCAAGTTCTACTTTCTTTTTGTCTTTACCGAAAGAAACACCAGCCATTAGTTGTCCTTTTGCTCTCTTTGCGTCAATTTCCTGCGTAATGGAACGTTCATTATTCATATTTGCAGTTGTAAGTGTACTTTTTAATATATCACCGGCTACCGGTGCATAATCAATCGTCAAAAATGACGGATATGAAACCTGTGTAAGATTATGTACCACTTTTTCCTCATTTAGTGACGAATCAAAACTTCTTGCAAACATCACGGATACATACTGACAGTTGTTAAAAATCATAAAGTTTTTGTAGGTGCGTATACTAACCGGTATAACATCAAGCACTGGATCACTGCCCGGAATATCCATTGCAATATCCGTATCGTCAAAATTCTTGTAAAAGAACTTTCTAAGACTTCTAAGCCGCTGTACTCCAGACAATGGAACAATCCTGCTCTTTAATGCAGCAAACAGATGCTGCAGCTCAATGTCCATGCTCATAAAATATGTCCTGGCATCATCATAGGTATATGTTCTTGTCGTAATCGTAAGATACATTACCTTTTCAGTATCACTTATTTTAGCATCTGCAATCTTTTCTTTTATCCAGTCCCTGACACCATCAGAGATATCCGGATACTGCTGTCTGTTTACGTCTGATAACAATTCATTGACAAACTGGCTCATGTTTTTGTACTCATTTGCAACTGTTATCTTAAAATCTGCACTCATAAATTCCAGCAGTTTAATAAGATTTGTTAAGATTGTATTCTTTTCATCTTCATCACGATTTTTATAGTTTATGTCTGAAAAAACATAACAGCGGTCATAAGTTTTTAAGCCCTCTGAACTTTCAATCTGAAATATACCGCTTTTATTCACATCAACAATTGAAAAAGCTTCCCTTGTGTTTAAAGGATACCGTTTGTTAAAAGGCAGTGCTGTCTGTCTGGCACTGCCTGCAAAAACCTTTTGTGGATTTAAAACAAAACTCATCAATTTCTCCTCTCTTTCCTCTCTTTAATCCAAAATGATTTAACTCTTATTTTTTCTTCTGTGGAAGAATACGACAGCTTTCTGCTCCTGTATGTATAAAGCATTTCCTTTAGCAAGCCTGCAACTGGAAGATAGCCCTGATACTTGTAAAATCCAAATAATATAACAGGGAATGCAACCGGAACACCAATATAGATACTGAGCGTTACATCTATATGGAATTTAAAATAAAGCAGGGCAGCCGAAGCTGCCCCGCATAAGCCACCTGCGCCCACATAAATAAGTTCATGGATTGAAAATCCTTTCCAAAAGTCATTTCTGTACGCAGTAAGGAAATCTTTGTTAAGTTTTATGTTCAATTATTTTGTCACCTCTTATCTATCCTATCTTAAATCAAATGCCCGTTTCAAAAAGGCATCTGAACCTTTTACCGCTGCGGTTAAAAATACTACTGTAACAATGGACATAAGCACACTACCTGCTCCGTTAAACCAACCGAACACATCCCATGTTGCTGCTTCTCCGAATGTAGAGCTATTTATTATGTGACTGCATATCTGCAGTATAAATGCAATTGCTGCTATCTGCAGTACAGACGTCAAAAACGACTTAAACCATGCCACAGCTGTATTGTCCATTCCACGACCACCGGCAATTGTACAAAGTGCGAGCGGTGCTGAACCTATAAGCAGATAAAGATTCAGGAAACGGCTCATGACTTCTTCTAATATTGTAGTCGCACAGGCAATTACAAGTATAAGATACAGTGGTCCGAAAAGTACCATGAAAAGACTGAAGCCAAGGTCTATATCGTCCCCATATATCTGCGGAATGGTGTCACCTAATACTCCTGATGTAACGTCACTCGCAAAGCTGGTAAATTCCTGCATTATTGAAAGCCCATTAATAAGCAGTGTGTTGCAGATAATTATTTTTATAAATAACTCTATCCACATTTCCATAGTTACATTTTCTTTAAGATTAGATGCCTGACGACAGAATCCGATAAGTGTAAACATATTTAAAAACATTGCGCCCATTCCCATAAACCATGGATAGATGCTGTCAGTGATATATGTCCATGCCCCCGGCGAGTATTCCTGCGGCGACATTCCAAGCAGAATCTGGACAATCGACATTGTCCAGTTCCAGAACCCTAATGCCGCCGAAAAGCAGGGACCTCCTGCGAGCATGCTTTCAAGCCATCTTGGCATATTAACCCCCTATCTATCCTACAAAAGCGGCTAACAGCTGCGGTCCGAGGACCATTACAATTCCTCCCCCCACACGTTTAAACGCACCAGCCTGCATGCTTCCTTCCTGACTTTGCATAGAAGTTCCCAATTCCAGAAAACCCCACAGCAATACAATTTCGCCTATGGAAGACACAAGAGCCTTTACAATCTCTGTAAAAATATTAAAATTTGATGTAACGACTTCTGCTCCGCTTGCTGCCGCAGATTCCTCTGCAAATGCAAGCTGTGGAAAAAATACCATTACGGTACAAAATGCTGCAATCGTCATAAATTTTTCAATGCTTTTTCGCTGTCTGCTGTCCATGCTGCTAATTTTATTTGTCAATGTTTTTATCATTTTTCACATTCCTCTCTCTTATTTTCTTTTATTTAAAAATTTGCCTGATAAAAATGTTCCTGCACCAGCCACCGCTGTAAATGCCAGCCAGAAAACTACTCCCGACCAGCGGTTTAAATCTGCTGACAAATGTCCTTTCACGGATGATGCAACAATAAATGCCAAAATAACACTTATTACAATTCCCACAATCACAAACGGATTACTTTTTTTACGCATATATTCTCTCCTTTACAATAAAAAAAGCAGACTCAGCGTTTTAAAAGCCGGTTAAGAAGCGCCGTTCTGTCCAAAGAGAGTTTTTCATTCTCTTTTTCCAGCACTTCTTTTTCCTTTTTTAACACATCAATCTGCTGTTCTAAATCTTTAATTTTCTGTTTATTTTTTAAAAGCTGTTCCAGTTCCCGGCTTTTTTCCATAATCTCTGCCAGTAAAACGTTTAACTGCTCCTCTCTGCCATCCAGATATTTTTCTCTATGCTCACATTCGTTTATGCGATTTTCAATATCTTCAAGCAGTATTTTCTGTTTCTGCTCCATACACACTCCTAAATGCTTTCAACTGTAACCGATGACACTTTAAAAGTTTTAAGCGAAACAGAAATTTGATACTGTCCGTACACAAATTTTATGATACCGGTTCCTGATTGACTATTAAAATCACTGTCACTTTTCCGGTCATATCCTGAAAAGATACCAACTACATCATCATAAGTGCTTGTTGTACTTAAACCACAGAATGTTGTTTCAGTTCCCGAAAAAATGATACTCATTTTTGTACAGCTTCCGGTTTCATTCTCTTTTTGATAATACATTTGTGCCGTTGAACCATATTCATCGTACAGAATCGCAATCATTCTTGCTGTGTTTGACGTGTCCGGTGCAGTTCCCGACTGTTTCCAGCCATTATTTTTTAAAGCTGATACCGTTACCGGAAACGGCATTGAAACTCCATTAATGTGAATGGACAGCTTTCCATTTTCATACCGGTAAGCACCTTCTGTATCTGCACTGTTAACGGCTTTATCTTCCGTTTCAAACTGTTCCTCATCAGATATTTCTGTAAGTTCTGTATCTTCCTCTGTTACAGACTGTTCATACTCCGGTATTAATACTGCTTCATTGCTTTTACCGATGCATAAACACAAAATACAACACATAATAACAATAACTGTCATTACTGCATTTCCCAGCGATGCTGCTTTAAGGAAACTCTGCTTGTTGGGATTTTTTTCTTTTCCGGCAAAAATGAGTGCATATAACATTCCGATAACCGGAATTAAGGAAATGGCTACCGGAATGCTCCAGTCTTTTACTGTCAGCGGTTCAACCCGTTCCGCCCGCAGTTCTTCAACTAACTTTGGGAGCTGTTGCCAGTATTCATCTGTATACAGATTTGTTACAGTCTGTGTTTCTTCTATCTGCTGTTCATTTTCCACTCTTTCCACCTCCTTTGCTTCACATTTCTTGTTAATCTTCAATCTGTTTACCTCCTTTCTGCATAAAAAAAGAGGAACATCAGGTATATGTACTGCCTGAGTTCCTCTTTAAAATATTACATATTAAATTTTAACAGATTAATTTAAGGCTTCAAGTGTCATTTGGTTCCATTTAGTGTCATTTGGTGTCATTTAGTTCCATCTGGTGTCACTTAATGTTACAAATGCGGACCGCTTTCATTGCGGTTTGTGACGAAGTTCGTCACGTTCTGTTCTCTTTGTATGTCCGGCTGTGTGACGGAGTTCGTCACACTTTCTTTGCTTTCAAGCAAACTTTCTGATTCTTCAATCCCCTGTTTCATGCTGCTTAAAGCTTCCGATATTCCGTCCGCTGCTTTACGTACCGTATCTGCCGCTTCTTCATCAAAACTTTCAGACTGTGTTCGGTCAAGATTTAATTCACTTTCAAGCACAGACAGCCTTGCTGTTTTTTCCTTTAACTCTGCTTCCTGCTTAAAAGGTTTTGCAAGTTCCTGCTTTGCATTTTCAGTCTGCCTGTTAAGCATTTCAATTTCTTCCTTAAATCCTTCTATCTTCTCCGGAATCCTTTTTATCATATTTTCAAGTCTTTGCAGGTTGCCACTGTCGGAAAAACCCATTTCCGACTGATATTCGTGATTTCCTTTTAATTTTGCGTAAAATACCGACCTGAAAAAATCATATCCGCCAACAACATCGAACCCACGGTATTTTCCAATAATCCGTTCCTGTGCTTTACACGTATGCAACACTTCTGAAAACATTTCACCGGCTTTTTCTTTATCGGTAATTTTAACACCATCAATTATAATTTCATAATCCTCCTCCGGAAGCGGATTATTTTGGGCTGTTAAAAGGTCTTTGCTTATATTCTCTATTGCAGAATTTTTCTCTGCAATCTGCTTCGGGTATGTGATATTTACCGCATCTTCCAGCTTATGTCTTGTACGTAAATAATCTGATTTTAACTCACGAAGCCGTGCAACAGATATATCCAAATCCATTTTTTCACGAATTCTTGGGTCACCGGTACAAAGCGATTTAATTTCAGCATAGTTTAATACGGCTTCATCACAATCTTCACAAGTTCTCGCCGGAGATTTACTTGTCATTATCTGACTGATAAACCGCTGCTTATTCTCCAGTGTCTGATACAGATAGGCATCAAAAGTGTTTTTTGTAACATAGTTATAAATATATACATTTTTGTTTGTGTTACCCTGTCTGATGATTCTGCCGTTGCGCTGTTCTATGTCTGACGGCTTCCACGGGCAGTCCAGGTGATGAAGTGCCACCAGTCTTTCCTGCACATTTGTTCCCGCGCCCATTTTGGACGTACTTCCAATTAGAATACGCACATCGCCTTCACGGACAGCCTTAAATAATGCTGCCTTTTTGTTATCTGTATTTGCATTATGAATGTACTCGATTTCATTTTCAGGGATACCCCGTGCAGCAAGCTTTGCTTTTATGTCATCATACACATTAAATTCCTTTGACGGTGTTGACATATCACAGAAGATGAGCTGTGTAAGCTTTTTATCATTGCCGTCTGTATAAATTTTATAAACGTTTTCAACACATCTATTTATCTTGCTGTCCGGTTCGTCCGGATATTCCGGGTCAATCAGTCTTTCATCCAGTCCTATCTTCTTACCGTCAGAGGTAATGGTAAGCATGTTATCTTCAGAACGGTCTACTGCTCCTGCGTGAACAAGTTCTGCCCGGTGCGACAGGTCTGCAACCAGCTCTTTTTGAACTTCAGACGGCTCACACGTTACTGTTTCAAATTGTGCTTCCGGTCTGTCAAGGTTTAACTGATCCGCGGTTATGATATCCGCACATTCCTTAAAAATACTCATAAGTTCCGGCAGATTGTGGAATTTTGCAAATCTTGTTCTTGCACGGTATCCTGTTCCTTCCGGTGCAAGCTCTATTGCCGTTACGGTTTCGCCAAAAGTTGCCGCCCAGCTGTCAAAAGACAGCATATCCAGTTCCTTTAACTTGTCGTATTGTAAATATCTCATATTCGTATACAATTCTGTCATCGAGTTGCTTACAGGAGTACCTGTTGCGTGTACTATGCCTTTTCCGCCTGTCAGCTCGTCCAGATAACGGCATTTCATAAACATATCGGTGCTTTTCTGTGCTGCTGCAGTTGACAGTCCCGCAACATTGCTCATCTTAGTGTAGATATACAGATTTTTGTAAAAATGGCTCTCATCTACAAACAGTTTATCAACACCTAACTCCTCAAATGTTACAACATTGTCTTTCTTATCTTCATTGGCAAGTTTTTCAAGATTAATCTGCAGGCTCTTTTTGGTCTTTTCAAGCTGTCCGACAGTAAAACGGCTTCCTCTCTGCCACTTTGTCTGTTCTATGGCTTCTGTAATCTGCTCAATCTCAGCCTGTATCGTATCTTTCTGCCGTTGTACTGAAAGCGGAATCCTTTCAAACTGGCTCTGTCCAATAATAACCGCATCATATTCACCTGTTGCAATCCTTGCACAGAACTTTTTACGGTTTGCCTTTTCAAAATCCTTTTTAGTCGATACTAAAATGTTGGCTGTCGGATAAAGCGTTAAAAATTCCGTTGCCCACTGGTCTATCAGGTGGTTTGGTACAACAAATAATGGCTTGTGGCACAATCCAAGCCGCCTGCTCTCCATTGCACCGGCAGCCATTTCAAAGGCTTTTCCTGCACCGACTTC
>ENA-OOZD01000690-OOZD01000690.1-human-gut-metagenome-genome-assembly--contig:-NODE-690-length-15291-cov-2.705172_pt1 | contig 15291 bp, 12 predicted proteins | sample MGYA00241186_ERZ501395 | MGnify/ENA primary metagenome ERZ501395 (study PRJEB25962, sample SAMEA2042730) | human gut metagenome | biome: human gut; feature: human-associated habitat; material: faeces... | reverse complement strand
TCCTGCCGCCACTTCTGACTTCTGCTCACAGTTCAATCTCTCCTTTGTGCTTTTTGGGAGGGCAGCATTCCTTCTGCTTTTCAGCCTTTGCAGACTTGAGCCTGTCCATGATGGAGGACTTTTCGCCCCTTTCGGGGGCTTTGACCTCTGCGGTCTTGTCCTCCTTCGGACCGTTGTTGATGATCCCATCAATCATGCCGTAGTCATCCTCCATCGACATCTCTGCTGCCTTGAGATAGTTTTCCTTCTCAAGTGCCGCCATCCAGCTTTCCTTGCTGATACCGAGCATTCCGCCCTTTGCCGCATGATCGGCAATCTCTTTGGCATCCACGCACAAGCCCTCGGTGTTATCGGAATAGAGACGGTAAACCTCGCAACCCTTCTCCAAAGCCTTCTCAGCCGCCTCCTGACCGGCGGGAAGAACGCCAGCCCATGCGTAGCCGTAGTCCTTCATATCCTGAACGGAGAGCGCGGGATCGGGCATTTCCGGCACTTCCTTGACCTCAAGGTCGAGAAGGCGGAGCGTGTCATCGTCAAAGCCGTTGTAGACATCATCAAGGACGAGCTTGCCGCGCTCATCGACGATGATGCAAGCCGCCTCATCGCCGTAGGCGTCATGCTCCATCAGGTAAAAGCTGTGACCGCCGACCTCGTGCTGGTCAATGGTGTGCCACGTCCCGATGTGACCGGCAACCGTCAGACCGGAGGTATCGGCGTTCATCTCAAAGTCCTTCTGCTCGGTAGCTTCCTGCTTCTGCTGTTCCTTCGAGATCATGGGGATCGCAACAATCTTATCGCCCAACTTAACAAACTGCTCCGGCACTTTGAAGTGGTCAGAGAACTTCTGCATCTGCTCTACGGTCAGAGAGCCGAAGCTGTCATCCGTCAAGCCGACTACCAAGAATGTTCCGGCAACAACGTCGTAGATGTCACCGTCCTCATCACGCAGAGCGCGGTTCAGGGGCAGACCTTCCAGCTTGCCTTCCTCGTTGCAGACTAAGGCAACCGGGTCTTCGTAGGGGTAAATCGCCTCGATGCAGCCGCCGACCTCATGCTGCAAGGACTCCAGACCGGAGTCAATCTCCTTCACATAAGGCTCCTTTCCCGGCTCAACAATGAGAACGGCGATGGTGCTGTCACGCTCGGCGGCTTCCTCTGAGCCGGTAATCCGGTATTCGTCGGGAATATCGTCAAGCTCACCGTCAAACTGCCTGTCCCACCTCTCGCTTGCGACACGGACATAGCCCTCATCGGTGAAGCGTCCCTGCTCATCCATCGCAATGTCGCGCCCATAGCGTTCATAGTCGATGTAATTTGCCAGAGGACCGAGATCCTTTTCAGAGTAGATACCAGCTTCGTGGGCGTAATAGTAGCCGAGGTCGGATTCGTCGTTGATACCGGGCATGATGTCGTAGCAGTCCAGATTGAACGTCAGGTTGATGAGATCGTCGATGTCGCTGACCTCATCGCAGCCAGCCTCCATAATGGCAACGAGCTTTTCCTGATCGCTCAGGGAAAGCTCGTCAATCAAAGCGGCAAGGTAGTTGAGCTTATCAAGGCTCTCGTACTCGCCAAGCATCTTCTGAACGCCATAGATCGGGCATTCGTAGTCGGTGATAAACCACTCTTCGTAGGGCTGACCGAACTCATCCTGCTTGCCGATCCCAATGCGCTCAAAGACCTTCTGCATCTCTTCTTCGGTGGTGGGGAGCTTCACCCACTCACCGACCAGCATACCCTCGTTGTACTTGCCGAGGTTCGTGACGAAGGCTTCAAAATTACCGTCTAATACGGGCATAGGCATCCTCCTTTCAGTCATCCACCATGCCGTCCGGCATGATATACAGTTCCTCAAACTCCGTGTCCGTCATGGCTTCGAGCTTCCGGATGGTCTTATACATCAGCTCTGCGATCTCGCCGTCCATGTCGTTCAGGGTGACGCCCTTCATATCGTCGATCAGCCGCTTCCGGCTGGACGTATTGAAGCAGCACATCAGGTTGATTTCTTCCACGGTAAAATTCTTCATATCAGAGTTCCATATCCTTTCCTTTGTTTTTCTGCGGCTTCGGTGTGTGGGACAGCTGGGCTTTCTGCGCGGATTTCAGCTTGTCACGGATGGATTCACGGGCAGCGGGTTTCTTGGGGATGGTGTCGTAGATAGCAGTTCCGGCATCCTCCACATAGGAGCGGACATACTGGATGCTCTCAGAAAAGCGGATGGGGCGGTTCTTGTCCTCAATGTTGGTCAGCCGGACCTCATCAGCGGCAAAATCAACCGCGTCGATTCTGCACCTGATTCCGTCCACATTCAGTGTCGCGCCGACAGGAATGTAATCTGCGGCTTTGAGTTCCTTGAAGGTCTCGCCGTCCTTGCTGAGAAAGACATCCGCGCCGGACTGCCAGAGCTTCTTTGATGCAGCTACCCACGCAGCTTCACGGAAGCCAGTCACCGGCATGGATGGCTTGCCGCGCACCTTCTTTTCAAGGAGTTTTGTGCCGAGCAGGGGCGCGGCTTTTTCCGCGTCCTTGCCGTACAGCTCAAAATAGCCATTCTGGGCAAAGCAGACCAGTGCGTCCGGATGCGCCTTTTTGACTACCTCATACTTCCGAAGTTCTGCAACGGGCAGAGGCGAAAGTGCCTCTGTCCTTTCTGCCTCCGGCAGTCTGTCACGGCGGCTTTTCTGCTTAGACAGCACTTCCACCAGAGCATCCGCGTCCTTCGGGAGCGTCTGGTAGGTTTTGACGCCGCCATGCTCACCGATCAGAGCCATTGCTGCATCGAAGCTGCTGCGGCAGGGGGCGTCCAGCACATAGCCGTCTGCGAAGGTCAGCCGGTCATGATCCGGCGCAACCGAGTTCTGCGCCACATTTGCCGCCTGTTCCCGGTAGTTGATCTCAAAGACGTCCCCGAACACCTTGCCGCGCTTGACGGTTTTCGGGACAATGACGCGGGCAATGCACTCGTCGTAGGTCTGTTCCGCATAGAAACGGAAGGTGTTGTGATCTCGCGTTCCCTGAATAAAGACTTGATTTTCATTGAGGCAGTGCGTCCCATGCGGACGGCAGAACCACATCAGCGTTTTGTCTTCGGGATTCCGGCTTTCGGCGGCGCGGCGGATGATGCGCTTGTCGATGTCGAAGTCTTCCTTGTAGCTGTCTACATGACTGTCCACGAGCTTCTGCAGCTCCGCAACGATGTCAACGTCTGTGTATTTCTTCATGCTTCTCCTTTCTCACAACTCCATGTCGTGTGTTTTGGATTTGACCGGGGATTTCTTCTCCGGCTGCTGTTTTGCGGCAGCTTTGAGCTGATCGCGGATAGAGGGCTTTTCCTGCTTCTGCTCCTGCTTGACGTATTCCAGCGTCGGCATCAGCTCACGGTAACAGCCCTGTGTTTTCCGCGCCGCATGACGGCGATGGATTTTGAACAGCGGCTCACCGTTCTGCGTGACCGTGTTGCCCTCAATTTTGACGCCGTTCCGTGCCAGCAGATTGAAGGAGTGGTTAGAGGCGCGATAGGACGCCCGCATACCGTCATTGTTATAGGCAATCTGCCCCTTGAGCGTGTCCATGACGGCGGCTTTGATTTCCTTCTCTTCCGCAGTCAGACGGTGCGCCTTCGGTGCTTGCGCTGATTCCTCCGGCATGGAGGCAACGGGAGACTTGACCTCCACGGTTTTTACCTCAATAGAGGTAATCTCATCGTTCTCCCACGCAACGACCTCCGGGTCTCTTTCCGTTGCCTTCTCAGAAGTGACATCCTTTTGAGCTTCGGTCTGCTGACGGAACGCATCGACGAAAAGTGCTGTCAGTCCGGGATTGGGTTTATCCACAAGGAAGCGAGAGGCATTCTCCGGGCAGACCTCAACGTTCTTCGCCCATTCCTTGAGGGGCTGGGGAATGCGCCCGTCAAAGTCTTTCTGCTGAATGGTGTTTGCGAGGACATACCGGACGCGCTCCGGAGAGAACTGCTCAAGGACGCTTTTCACGGCAGCATCCGCATCCAGTCGGTTGTCCCCATAGTTAGAACTGATCGCCGCCTCAATCGCACGGCGGCATTCCACGTTTGCGGCGAGAGAAGCACGATATGACTCCAGCTCACCGGCTTCATAGGCGTAATTCGCCGTCTCGCGGTAAATGGGGACTTCCGGCATCGGTTCTGCGGGCGCTTCGGCTTCCTTCTCTGCGGACTGTGCTTTTTCTGCCAGCAGCACCTTGAGCTTGGCGTCAATGCCCTCGATCATCTCAGCCGCCGTCTTGCGGATGGTGTCCAGAGAGCTTTTCAGTTCCTTGGTTTCCTTGCCGGATGACCAACCGGCGATGTAACCGAAGGAGTAGTCCGAGGTTTCAATGCCGTACCGTTGGCAGACGGTGTAGGCAACGCTTTCCGCTTCAACCTCCTTGGTGTGACGATCCTTCTTGTCTTCGGGGGCGGTTTTCTCGTCCGGCTTTACAGCGTGGAGCTTTGCGTGGGCGATCTCGTGAATGGCGGTCTTGACCGTTTGGATTTCGCTCATGCCCTCCTGAATGGCAATGCGGCTTTCAACCGGCGAGAAGAATCCCTTTGCACCGCCCGGAATGTCCTCAAAGGAAATAGGGACGGGAGATTCCTGCCTGAGCGCGTCTAAGAACGCCTCGTAGTTTTCGACGGTGCCTTTCAGCTCATCGACGATGATGTCCGGAAGCTCCTTGCCGTCCGTCTGGGAAACATCAAAGACACTTACCACCTTGAAGGCAGGACGCAGGACCTCAACCGTTTCCGTGACAGCCTTCCCATCTGCGCCGATCACCGGCTTCTGCGTTACGGGGTCAATCTTCTCACGCTCTTCCTGCGCCTTGTACGGCGCGGGTGCAAGAATCTTGATGCCCTTTTCGCCCTTCATGACCTGACGGTCAAAGTTGCGCTGCCACGAGGTATAACCGGCAACATAGGTTGCCTCCGGCTTCTGCATCGCAATGAGCAGCGTGTTGTTGAAGGAATAGTTGTAGAACTTGGACATCGTGCGGAGATATTCCTTGAACCGCTCGGATTCAAAAAGCTCCTTGATGCCCTGTTCCAGCTTGTCCGTGATTTCGCGGACTTGCTGTGCATTTTTGTTTTCAGCCATCTCAAACCTCCATTTCTTATTTGCTTTTGGGCGAAGAAAACCCCGTCTGGGATTTGCTCAGTAAACGAGCCTTTACCTCAGACGGGGTTTCTCTGCGCGTCAGCCGACGATGGAAGATGTTATCCTCGTTCTCCCATTCAATCAGCCGGTCAAACATATCCGGGTGCTTTGTGACCATGTGCAGCAGCTCCGAGTCACTGGCGTTGGGACAGAACCAGCAGCCGTTTCTTCGGCAGTGAGCGTAGATTGGGGAAAGCAGCCCGTGTTCCTGACAGAGCTTGTAGGCGTCCGCCTCGGTCATACCGTATTTGGCAAGCAGACTGACCTTCGTTATTCCATCCAGACGAGCAAGGCGTTTTGGCTCATCCTCCGCGATGCCGACATAGCTCACAGTGTCCGGCGAGAGTGCGGCATTGTACTTGCGGACTGGCGGGATTTTGCAGTCACGATTGACCGCACACATACCAGCCCATGCAAAGCCGCGAACCTCGCCCTTGTGCGGTCCGCGGGTGATGACATGATGGAACACCTCATCGTAGGTCTTGTCCGCGTGGAGAATGGTGAACTTGATGCCCAACTCCTTTTCGCAGAAGGGCTTGAGCCGGTCATAAATGAAGTCCCGGTGTTCCGGGACTTCGCCGCTTGTGTCCTTATTAAACATGACCTCGCTAAAAACCGCCTCGTCCAGCGGCTCATTGTGCTGTGCTGCCAGCAGGAGCGTCGCTACGCTGTCTTTGCCTCCGCTGCATGAAGCAACATACTTTGGGCGGGTCATCGATCAAACTCCATCTTGAAGCTGACGTATTTGCCGCCGCTGTCATCCAGACGGATCACTGCGTCGTAGAGCTGAGGCTTCTTCGGCGTGTAAAGCCCGGTCACGCGGCACCAGCCCTTGTCCAGCAGCTCCTTTGCAATCTTCTTGGTCAGCTTCTTTTTCTTGCTGGAAAAGAACTTGTTGTCTTCCCACAGGCAGAAGGAGCATTCCTTGTTCGAGCAGTAGAAGTTGCCCTTGCCGACATAGACCGGAGAGCCGCAGCGGGGGCATTTGCCGATTTCCTCTTTCCCCGTGCCGAAACGCTGGGCTTCGGCATCGGAGAGAAACGGATAGGCTTTCACGAGATCCCCGGTCATCCGGACAATGCCGCTGAGAAATGCGTCTGCATCCGCATTGCCGCGCTCAATCTCCATGAGCGTGTTTTCCCATTCCGCCGTCATTGCGGGAGACGTGATCTGTTCCGGCAGAACACAGACGAGGTTGCAGCCGTCCTTTGTGGGAATAAGGGATTTGCCTTTGCGCTCTGCAAAGCCGGACTTCACCAGCTTTTCAATGATACCGGCGCGGGTCGCGGGTGTTCCGAGACCTTTCTTCTCGGTGTCATCGTCAAACTGATCGTTTCCGGCAGTCTCCATTGCAGACAGGAGCGTGTCTTCCGTGTATTGCTTCGGAGGCGTCGTGAAGTGTTCCGTAACGCTGGCAGATACACCATCCAGAACATCGCCCTCATGGACTTCGGGCAGGGACTTCATGGGATCATCCTTTTCCTTCGTCTTGAGGGAAGCCTTGAACAGTTCTTCGATGGCTTTCCACCCGTTTTGAACGACGGTCTTGCCCTTGGTTTTGAACGCATAGCCCTCGCAGGAGAGCGTGATCTGCGTCTCTGCGTAGGTATGCTTCTCACCGGTTGCACACAGAAGGCGCATCACGATAAGATTGAGGATTTTCTGCTCCGACTGAGGAAGCGCCGAAACATCCTGCTTTTCAAGCTGGACGGTCGGGAGAATGGCATGGTGATCTGTGACCTTGCTGTTGTCGGTTACGCGGGCAATGTCCGGAGTGATTGAAACGCCGGAAAAAAGCGGAAGCTGGCGGCAGACGATGGAAATGACCTGACGGGCAGTGTCCTCCATATCATCCGTGATGAACTGACTGTCCGTGCGCGGATAGGTCAGGAGCTTCTTTTCGTAGAGCGTCTGAACGAGATCGAGCGTCTGCTGGGCAGTGAAGCCGTAGTATCGGTTTGCCTCGCGCTGCAAGGTGGTCAGATCATAGAGCTTTGGAGGATTGACGGTTTTCGTCTCCCGCTTGAGAGAAGAAACGACGGCTTGCTTTTTCTCGCAAGCCGCCGTAATCTTTTTCGCTTCCTCTTCGGTTTTGACCTTTTCCAGATCGGCGGTCAGATCGCCCTTGCCGACGTGGACGTTGAAATACTTCTCCTTTTGGAACGTGGAGATTTTCCCGTCACGCTCCACCAGCATTGCAAGGGTCGGCGTCTGGACGCGCCCGACCACCAGCTTCTTGTGATAGAGCGTGGTGAACAGGCGGGTGCCGTTGATGCCAACAATCCAGTCCGCCTTCGAGCGGCTGAGTGCCGCTTCATAGAGACGGTCATATTCCTTGCCGTCCCGGAGATGATTGAAGCCTTCGCGGATGGCGGAGTCCTCCAACGAGCTGATCCACAGACGCTTGAAGGGCTTGGTGCATCCGGCTTTGTCGTAGACCAGCCGGAAGATCAGCTCACCCTCGCGTCCTGCATCGGTTGCGCAGACCAGCTCGGTGACGCGCTTGTCCTTCATGAGAGCGGACAGCACCTTGAACTGCTGTGCTTTGTCCTTCGTGACCTCAAACATCCAGCTTTCCGGGACAATGGGCAGATCGTCATACCGCCACTTGGCATACCGCTCATCGTAGGAGCTGGCGTCTGCCAGCTCCACCAGATGACCGAAGCACCATGAAACGATATAATTGCCGCCCTCCATGTAGCCGTCCTTGCGGGTCGTCGCGCCCAGAACCTTTGCGATGGACTGGGCAACGCTGGGCTTTTCAGCAATGACTAAGATCAATCTTCATCACCATCCGTTTCAGCATTCTCCGCAATCTGCGGCTCATCATCCTCGTTGATGTACGGCTCTTCCTCGTAGCCTTCATCATCAAAGAAGTCCATATCCTCATCCTTGGGCTTTCTGCCCTTGACGAACTTGATGTAGTAATAAGCTGCACCCGCAGCACCGGCAAGAACGAAGATGACGAGGATCATGCCGATGTTGGATTTCTTTTCGGGTTTAGGGGCGGGGACATCGGTTTCCGCATCCTTATCCGGCTCAGGTGTAACGGGGGCTGTGCCGGTGCATTCGCTCATGTTGGTCTTGCAGACCGGGCAGTCGGTGTTGACCTGACCGGCAGCGCACTTTTCCTTGCAGTTACAGGTGGTCAGAGCAGCCGCAGTGTCTTCATCCAGCAGCGCAAGCAGATCGCTCTCATCGACCATGTTCAGGAAGTACGTCTGATACTGTTCCTCATCCTCGTTGATGGGCGCATCGTAGTCGATGACAATGAAGAAGGTGTTGCCGTTCTTCGTCTGGACAGTGATGAACTGCTTGTTGGTTGCCTTGTCATAGAGCAAGTCGCGGGTGTAGGCGTTGCCCTCATCGTCAATCGGCTCACCCTTCGGCTTTTCCGGCGTGGGAGTGACTGCGGGCTGCTGTTCGGGCTGGGTTGCCTCGGTGACGGGAAGGTTCTGCTCGGTATCATCGGCGTAGGCAAACGCCGTCACCGAGAAGCAGGACAGAACCATGACGCAGACCGCAAGGACGGTCAGAAAACGAAACTTCTTACGCATTGTCGATTACCTCCGTATTTTCAGCGGGCTTGGTGCCGCCCTTCATGGAAGACAGGAACGCCATGATCTGATCCTTGTCCATCACCATAGAGCGCACGGTATTGATGATTTCAAGGTTTTCCAGCTCCGTCTTCTTGTCGTACAGCTCCTTGAGCTGACCTTCGATTTCGGACTTCTTCTTTTCAGCCTTCTCGATGTCGGAGAGGACTTTCTGATACTTGGGATTCATGCAAAACTCCTTTCTTTTAATAGGCGGGTCTTCCGAAGGCGTAGAAATGCTGCTGCCAGTAGGAAGAATTGATGGATGTGTACTGAATGGGGTCGCCGCAGTGGATCATGACCCCATCACCGACGTAAATGCCGACGTGGGACACGCCGGGGGTGTCATACGTCCCGACGAAAAAGATGAGATCACCGGGCTGTGCATTCGCCTTTGAAACCGGCGTACAGACGTTGTAAAGCCCTTGTGCGCCAAGCCGCCCGGTGTTCACAAGACCGCTGTTCGTGAGAACATAGCTGACAAAGCCGGAGCAGTCAAAGGATGTGTCGGGATTGGAGCCGCCCCACACATACGGATAGCCGAGATACTTTTCCGCCTCGGTGATCAGCGTTGCAAACTTCTCGTCGTTCAGGTATTCCGGGTTGACATCGTAGTCAGCGGGCGGATTTGTGATGTACTTGTCCACATAGGGAGAGTCACCGAACAGATCCTCGCGGTTGCCCAGCACCGACATATACGTTGCGTACATGGAAAGCTGTTCCTGAGACATGATGTAGACCGGGACATGGGAGAGATTGAAGTTTTCGAGCTTCACGTTGCAGATGTAGTAGTCATACGGGACGCGATAGGTTTCCGTGTGCGTGTTGCCGTCTGCATCCGTCCATGTGTCGGTTTCCGTTCGGTATCTGGTTTCGACGATAACCTCTTCGGTGAGGATGTACTGCTTTTCAAACAGCATTTGGAGCGTACCCTGCACCTCATCCAGCGTGAACTCGCCCTCGTGGAGAGCTGAGAGAATGGAGATCAGCACATAGGGGTCATGCTCAATATCATCCAGATCAAAGTGATACTCGTCATAGTCATGGTTACTTTCATAGTTATCCAGATAGCTTTGCAGCTCTTGCTCCATCCGGCAATACTGCGCCTCCGCGCCCAGCATCGCGTCATCCTCGCTGAGATAAGAGGAAGCGATAACCGACGAGCCGGTAGAAGTAAGCATCGAACACGAGCTGATTCCGGCACCGAGCAAAACGAGAAGGGCAATTCCGACGCCGATCCAGATGAAGACCTTCTTGTTCTTCTCAAAGAACTCCTTGATCTTGTCAGACGCCTTCTCACCGAGCTTCTTGCCGGTACTTTTTGTGGCAGTCCCGGCGGTCTGAGACCCGGCATTTCGAGCGGCGGCATACTCCTTCTTAATGTTCTGCTTCTGGTAGTGCTTGTTCATGTTCTGCTTCTTCATCTCAGGATGCTCCTGCTGATTTCTCTCATATTGGAGCTTCGCATCAGCAGCATCCGCCTTGTGTTCCAGCTTGGAGACCTTCTCATAAGGCTTGTTGACGCTGCTTTCCCGATGATGACGGAAATGCCTCGCAGCGGTCTCAGCGGCAATCTCTGTTTTATGCGCCGCCTCAACCGCCGAGTTTTCCTGCTCGACCTCATGGATTTTGCCGTGAATGCCGGAAGCGAGGGTGTCACCGACCTTGCGGACGGTTTTGTCTGCCTCGAATTGCAGCTTGCCCTTGCCCTTCGGCTTTTTCAGCTCATCTTCAAAATGAAGGCGGGTTTTGCCCTTGCCGGTTTCCTCATCAAAGTAGAAGTAATAGCCGTTTATTTTATGAAATCCAGTGCAAAGAGTGTGATCAGAGTAGAAATAATACTGATAGAACACCGCCCCGCCGAACTTTTCATAAACCTTTCTGTCATAAGCATTGAATGTCTTTTCGCCGAATTTGTCCGCAAGCTCCTCAAGCTTTTGGGTCTCTTTTTCGTCAGGCTTCTCGTCCTTTTTGTAATCGCCCTTCTCAAACTTCACAAGCTTTGATACATTGGATTTGAACTCTTTTATTTTCTTTTTCTCATCATCAGTGTACTGATCCGTATTCGTCCAACCTGTTGCCGCCACATGAGTCGTTTTGTCAAAATAGTAAGTATCTTCGTCAATATCCTCCCAGCCGTCAGCAACAACGCCGCCTCTGCCGAAGTAATAAACATTTCCGCCTATCTCGTTCCAGCCGGAGAGGAGGCGATTTTTCTTATCAAAGTAATAATACTTGTCCTTGATCTTGGTAAAGCCCTTGCCTGCCGAGCCGTCGCCCTTGAAATAATACTTCTCAGGCGGTTCTTCATACCAGCCCTTAGTCATTTTACCGTCATCAGCAAAATGATATCTGTTCTTGTCAATTGTTATCCAGCCCTTGACCATTTCACAGCTATCATTGAAATAATAGCTCTCACCGTCTATCTCCGCAAAGCCCTGAGCGCAAGCCCCTGTAGCTTCATCAGAATAATAATACTTCTTTTCAAGCTCCATCCAGCCCTTGTGAACAGCACCGCTCTCAGAAAAATAATACTTCTTTCCGTCAATGTCCTGCCAGCCTGTGGCCATGTGACCGTCGTCATCATCAAAATAGTATATCTTGCCCTCTATCTCAACAAAGCCCTTAGCCATCTCACCGCTCTTGAGAAAATAATACTGAACATTGTTTATCTTTGCCCAGCCTGTCACACGCTTGCCACTCTCGTCATAGTAATAACCGCCGTCGCTGTCAAAACCCGTGTCAGGGAAGCCGTGATCGTCAAAATAGTATTCACCGCCGTTTATCTCGCAAAGGCCCGTCCTGAAAATGCCAGACTCCTCAGAGAAATAGTATTCCTCTCCCTTTATTTTCATTTTTCCACGCTGAACAACGCCGTCCTTGACATAGTAAGTGTCCCCACGATACTTATGCCAGCCGTCAGCCATAGCGTTGCCCTTGTCGTCAAAAAGATAGCAGGTGTTGTCTATTATCTGATAGCCAAGTGCCTTTTCGCCCGTCTCCTTGACAATATAATAAGTCGAGCCGTCATGGGTGTGCCAGCCCGAAGCATAATAAGCGCCGTAGTATAAATATCCCCCAAAGCCTGCTCCCATAACGATAGTGCAAGCTGCAGCCGCAGCGATCATTTTTTTCTTATCGCTTTTCAGCACCTCATTATATCTGTTGCAAAAATCATTGCCCTCATTGCTGTTTATACTCATAAAGATCCTTCCTGAATTTACACAGTTCTAGTTAGTACAATTATATCACAACAAAATAATAATTTCAATACCGCCGCCCCAATTTTCACACCCCTCACACATAAAAAGCTGCACAGTCCAAATAACTGTACAGCTCATAAAATAAATACCCAAGATAAATGGGCTGTCGAGGACTCCAGCCCCTACAATCTCTCATGACCGCAATTTATCTGTAGTGGCGAGCAACGTTCGCCCGTCCACCCCCACAACATCTCAGCTATACCACGACCCCCACGCCACAAGCTTTCTCACCATCCCCTTTGTCTATTCTGACAGATAAATTACTCATTTCTAACATCACAATACTTGCGTTCATACAGATAATATGTTATAATATATTATGTATATTTATAAATCTAAAGGAGGCTTATTTATGGATCAGCTTATAAAATTACTGAAAAACAACGCCCGTATCACAAACAGCGAGCTTGCCGTTCTTCTTGATAAAACAGAAGAGCAGGTTGCAGCGGATATCGCCAAGCTTGAAGCAGACGGCGTAATAAAGGGCTATTCCGCGATCGTTGACGAAAGTGCCTATGACCCTAATTCAGTTTTCGCTCTTATAGAACTTAAAGTCACCCCACAGTCACAGTCAGGCTTTGACGAGATAGCAAACCAGATCGCAAGCTATGAGCAGGTGGAGTCCGTCCGCCTTATGTCAGGTGCTTATGATATAATCGTTGCCGTGAACGGTGCAAACATCAGGGATATCTCACAGTTTGTTTCCCAAAGACTAGCAACTATCGACGCTGTCCAGTCCACCGCCACACACTTCGTGCTAAAGGTCTATAAAGACAACGGCATCATGATAAGCACAGATGATAAAGACGAAAGAGGTTTGATCTCCCCATGATAGATTATAATAAAGTGCTTTGCCCTGCCATAAAGGAAATGAAGCCCTCAGGTATCAGAAAATTTTTCGATATCGCACAGCAGCTGGAGGGCGTTATCTCCCTTGGCGTTGGCGAGCCTGACTTCAAAACTCCGTGGCTAATACGTCAGGAGGCTATCTCTACCCTTGAAAAAGGCAAGACCTGCTATACCGCAAACGCAGGTCTGATCGCTCTCCGTGAAGAGATAGCCAAGTATTTTCAGCGTACTATCCACACAAGCTATGACCCTAATAAGGAAATAATCGTCACTGTTGGCGGCTCTGAAGCTATCGACCTTACCATAAGATGCCTTATCCAACCTGGTGATGAAGTCCTTATAGTCGAACCGTCCTTTGTCTGTTATCGTCCTATCGTCTCCCTATGCGGCGGCGTTCCAGTGGTCATAGAAACAAAGGAAGAAAACGAGTTCCGACTTACAGCAGACGAGCTTCGTGAAAAAATAACCGACAAAACCAAGCTCCTTGTCCTGCCCTATCCTAATAACCCAACGGGTGCGATAATGCGCCGTGAAGATCTTGAAGCTATCGCAAAGGTGCTTAAAGATACCAATATCATGATAGCCTCAGACGAGATATATTCCGAGCTTACATATTCAGGCAAGCATTGCTCTATCGCAGAAATAGAGGGTATGCGTGAGCGTACTATCGTCATAAACGGCTTTTCCAAAAGCTTTGCCATGACAGGCTGGCGGCTTGGCTTCCTTGGCGGACCAAAAGAGATAGTGTCCCAAATGCTCAAGCTTCATCAGTATGCTATCATGTCCTCCCCTACTGTCAGCCAGTATGCCGCTATCGTTGCCATGCACAGTTGTCAGAAGGATATAGACGCCATGCGTAACGAGTATAATATCCGCCGTCGCTTTGTGGTGGATTCTTTCAATAAGCTTGGTCTTAAATGCTTTGCACCACAAGGCGCATTCTATGTTTTCCCTTGTATCAAAAGCACAGGCATGACAAGCACCGACTTCTGCGAAAAACTTGTGTACACCAAAAAGGTAGCCGTCGTGCCGGGAGATGCTTTCGGCGAGTGCGGAGAGGGCTATGTGCGTGTCTCCTACGCCTATTCCCTTAACCACCTGAGAGAGGCTATCAAACGTATCGGAGAATTTTTAGAGGATATCAAAAATGGTAACGTGCAGTAATTTAAAAATAAAAGCCTACGGAAAAATAAATCTTGCATTGGATATCGTTGGTAAACGTGATGACGGCTACCATATGCTAAATACTGTCATGCAGTCAGTGTCCTGCTTCGACCTCCTGGACTTTACCCTCTCAGAGGGCGAGGGCATAGAGCTTACCTGCAAACTTGACAGCTTTCCAAAGGGCGAGGATAATATCATCACAAAAGCCTACCATGCCTTTGCCGACTTCACCCATGTTGACTTCGGCTGTAAAATAACAGTGAATGTGGAGAAAAACCTCCCCTCACAAGCCGGCATGGGCGGAGGAAGTGCAGACGCCGCCGCTACTCTTAGAGCCTTTGACTTCAAGTTTGATACAAGGCTCACCGATGAACAGCTCTGCTCCATAGGCGTGGCTCTGGGTGCAGACGTGCCTTTCTGTATTACAGGCGGCACAAGGCTCTGTCAGGGCGTTGGCGAAATAATGAGCAACCTGCCCTCACCCGACTGCGCTTTCGTCATAATAAAACCAGACGTGGGTATCTCCACCCCCGAAGCTTTCAAAAAATATGACAGCATTTCAAACCCAAAACGCTGTAATATGGACGTCCTGCTGAGATATATCGGCGGCGGAAAGCTTTTCGGCATATGCTCAAACCTTTTCAATGTGCTGGAATATGCCGCCGACCGTGAGGAGATAACTCATGCAGTGCAGGAGCTTAAAAACAGCGGAGCTCTCTCCGCCCTTATGACAGGAAGCGGCTCAGCCGTTTTTGGAGTTTTCCCCGATATCGCTTCCGCACAAACAGCCGCAGAAAAGCTGTCAGGCTGGAGCTATAAGTGCGTTTGTCAGCCTGTAAAACAGGGCTGGGAATTTGTATATTAATGAGGTGAAATAATTGAGCAGAAATAAATGCAGAATTTGCGGATACCACTTTAAAAGCGATGATGAGATAATTTGTCCTGAGTGCTTCACAGCCCGTGACGAGGATATAAGCTGTAACAGCCTTTCAGATGACCTGCACTCTCATGATCTCCGTGCCGATAACGAGCAGGACGGCTGGTTCGGTCAGTCTGAAAATGACACCTTCAAAGAAGAAAAGAACGATTTCGTTTCCGAGGAACGTAAAGAGGAAGCAAGGGACGAGAATTTCCAAAGCACCTATACCCCACCTAAAAACCCGACCCCTCCCCCAAGCTATTCAAATTCAAGAGCCGAAAAGCTTGCCGCCCTCAATAACTACAGCCAACAGCGTACAAGCTATAACCGC
>ENA-OOZD01000668-OOZD01000668.1-human-gut-metagenome-genome-assembly--contig:-NODE-668-length-15505-cov-2.058317_pt1 | contig 15505 bp, 17 predicted proteins | sample MGYA00241186_ERZ501395 | MGnify/ENA primary metagenome ERZ501395 (study PRJEB25962, sample SAMEA2042730) | human gut metagenome | biome: human gut; feature: human-associated habitat; material: faeces... | reverse complement strand
CTCGCCATCAATTTTAACTTCTGTTCCTGCATATTTGCTTACTATTACTTTATCACCTTTTTTTACATACATTTTTACTGGTTTTCCGTCTATTTCGCCTCCTGGTCCTACTTCGATTATTTCAGCTACTTGTGGTTTTTCTTTTGCTCCACTTGAAAGTATTATTCCACTTTTTGTTGTTTCCTCGTTTTCTATCATTTTTAAAACTACTCTGTCTTGTAATGGTTTTATCATTTTCCATTCCTCCTTCAAAAATTTATTAGCAGTCTAATTAATTGACTGCTAATAATTTATACCTTTTTTCATAAAATGTCAATACTTTTTTGAAAATTTATTTTTTATTTACTCCTATAATTCCTCCAATTCCACCAATTAGAATACTTGTAGCCATCATAATTATTGAATAAATATTTAATGAAAAGTCTTTTGAAATAATACTTGAAATTAAATACAAAGCTAAAATGTATATAGCACCAACCAAAGCTCCATTTACAATTCCATTTCTTTTAATTTTCGAAGTAGTTATCTGACTTCCAACTAAAATACAAAGTGCAGTAACCACAATAATAACAGTAGGCATACTGTTTTCGTTTATATTTGAATAAGTAAGCACTGTAGCAAATATCATTAATAGCACTATTGTTGCTATAATAGAAATTAAACTACCCTTCAAAATTATTACAATACCATTAGAATTATTCTCCTTAACATTAACCATTTTTCCCTCCATGGTTAATGTATATTCCTTTTTATTTTCAAATATTCTCTTATTTTTTTTCTTTTTGTATGGACAAATTTGCTTTTTTTGTGTATTATATATATGTACATTTTGAAAGGATTGATTTAATAAAAATGAAGAAGTTTTTTAAATTATTTTTGATCTTATTTTGCTTAATAATGTTAAGCTTTTCAGCTGTTTATGCAGTTGATATTGATATGAATATAGAAAATGAAAATATACAAAATAATGTTTCAAATGATACTATTCCAAGAAACGAGGTATCAAATAATACTACAAGTCCTGTTTCTAATTCTAATGTTAATGCACCAGCAAAGACTTCTACCACAAGCACTAGCGAAGATTTTCATTTGAGTGTTTCTGATATTATTAATATAATTCTTATAGCTGTTGGTATAGTTTTAATTTTACTGGCTATTGCGATTTTAATAAGATTAAAATAAATTTTGTTTGCCTTTTTATGTATGAAAAGGCAATTTTTTTATGCATATTTTTTTCTAGATTTTAAAATAATATTATTGAATTCTAAAAATAGGAGGTAAAAATCATGCATAAAAAAAGTTTTGTATTAGTATCTGTAATTCTTTTTGTTCTATGCATATTTTCAGGTTTTGTTTCAGCAAACACTAGTGATGTAAAAAATGGTGTTTCAAATGTTACAAATGCTGTTGTTGATGGCGTTAACCGTATGGGTAGCGATGTACGTAATGGTATTGGTTCTGCTGAAAATGGTGTTGAAGATGCTTTAAGAATGAATGACACTAAAATAAACGATAATGTTAGAGACTACTCAGCTACAAGAACTGCTACAAATGGTATTACAAATAATACCTCAACTATGTGGGTTTGGGTTATTGTTGCAATAGCTGCTATAGTTATAATAGGTCTTGTTTGGTATTATGGAGCAACTAATAATAATCATCATAATGATGAATAATGTTCACTTTTCTAAATAAATGTGATATAATATTTCATATTTATTTAGAAGTACATAATGCTTTTGCATTATTTGTACTTAAGAAGGAATGATTTAAATGTCAAAATTAATTGCAAAAAATCCAACTGCTAAGCACAATTATACTATTATAGATACACTAGAAACTGGTATTGTATTATCAGGAACAGAAATTAAGTCTATTAGAAATGGGAAGGTGAATTTAAAAGATAGTTATGCAGGAATTAGAAATGGCGAGCTTTTTATCTATAATATGCATATAAGTCCATATGAATTTGGAAATATATACAATAAAGACCCTTTAAGGGATAGAAAGCTTTTAGTAAATAAAAATGAAATTAATAAACTTGTACGGTCAAATTAAGCAAAAAGGGTATTCTCTTGTACCTATGAGTTTATATTTTAAGGGTAACTTTGTAAAGGTTGAACTAGGCATTGGCAAAGGCAAAAAGCTTTATGATAAGCGTGAAGATATTGCTAAAAAAGATGCCGAAATGCGAATGAGGAAGCAAATGGCTTCACATGAAGAATAAAATAAATTAAAGGCAAGTTTTAAAGCTTGCCTTTTGGTTTAAATACTAGTTTCTGTATAATTTGATAAATCTGGTTTAGTAACATCTTCCACTGTAACTACATTATATTCCACTGTATATTCTTGTACGTTTTCAAATTGATTTTCCCCGAGAATCTTTTCCTTTATTTATTATTTTTAAATAAGCTCCTGTCTTAGCATCTACCCAAATTTTTATAGAATATTCTGATGTTTCAAAATTTCCTACTGCGCATTTAATATCATTATAGCGTTCAAAACCACAAAATTCATAATTCATATTATCAAGTTCTGCTAAATCATTTTCTATATAATCCACATTTGAATATGTTTTTCCTTCTGGCATATAGCTAATAGATTGTTTATTTGCTGTGTCTGTCCAAGTGTAAACACCATCTATTCTCTTAGACAATATAAATCCATCTTTTTTGTATATTGTTAAATTTTTATTCTCTATCTTAAAATTTGTATTCTCATTAAATTTTTTCATTAATGCTATAAACTGGTCTTTAGAAAGTTTTGTGCTTTTTTTCATAAAAACACTTCCTATTAAAATACCTAAAATTATAATTACAATTATTCCTATTATTATTAAACTTTTTTTCATATTAATATTACTCCGTAATTTGTTTATTTCTCTACTATTGATAACACTGTCTTTTCCTCTTTGAAAACTTCTCCTAGCACTTGTTTTGTGTATTCTGGTGTTACTTGCTCATATTCTTCTATATATTCAAAACTGTTTATACCTTTCATATAGTCCCCTACAAACATTCTGCAGATTTCAGCTACATCATCATATTCTTTTACATAGTTACCGTATATCATGTTTTTTACTCTTTGGAAATGTGCTAAATCTATATCGTTTTCCTTCATTTGCTTAATTTCCGCTTCAAATTTTTCTAAAACTTTTTTAGGATCATTTGACTGCCCAGTTATTGAAACATGTGCATATTGTTTTGAAAATTCATAATCTAAATATGGCTCTCCTGTAATTAGTTCTGCTTCATAAAGTTCTTTATATAGTTTTGAACTTTTTCCAATTAGCATATTTAATAGTATTTCAATTGCTATATGTTTTTTTACAATGTTGCTGCTTGTGCAATTCTTGTTGTCGATTACATCTTTTATGCCTATTACAAATATTGGCATACTAACTTCCATGTTTTGTGTATTTTCTTTCTTTACAATTTGCTCTGGTTCTTCTGGATATATTCTTTTTATTTCTCCATGCTTTTCTGTAGGTTTTAAACGTTTTTTTACTTCCTCTATTAATGCTTCTGGCTCAAATTCGCCTGCAAAGCACATTACCATATTTGATGGATGATAAAATGTATTGTAACATTTGTATAAAACTTCTTTATCTATTTTGCTTATTGATTCTATTGAACCTGCAATATCTATTATAATTGGGTTATTCTTATACATGCATTTCATTGCATTCATATATACTGCCCAACTTGGGTAATCATCATACATTTGAATTTCTTGCCCAATTATTCCTTTTTCTTTTTCAACGTTTTGGTCTGTGAAATATGGGTTTTGTACATAATCCATAAGTTCGTCCATTGCTGGATAAAAGTTATCTGTACATTCAAATAGATAGCATGTATGGTCTGTTGTTGTATATGCATTTGCATTTACTCCAAGTGCTGTTAATGTATCTAAGCTGTTTGTTCCATTTTGTTGTTCAAACATTTTGTGTTCCAAAAAATGTGCCACACCATCTGGAATGTTTGTTTCTTCTTTATCATTTGGTGCTATAAATTTATTATCTATTGAACCAAAGTTTGTAGCCCATATCATATATTTTTTTTGTATATTTTTCTTTGGCATTATCATAACTGTTAAGCCATTTTCAAGCTTTTCAACATATAGCTTTTCTTTTACTTTTGAATTTTCTATAATTTGCATATGATTTTTACACCCTTTCTTTTAGTTATTTTCATTCATTAAGAAGTATATTGTATTTATGTGTATGTTTTTTGCTATTTCTAATATTTCTTCTCTTGTAACTGAATTAATTTTATCCATATATTCCTCAAATGTTAATAGTGTTTTAGATAGTTCTTGACCCATGTAGTATGTTATTTCAGAATCTTGTTCATCTTGAACTGTTTTTATTCCTGACGTCATGTATTTTTTTGCATTATCAATTTCTTCATCTGAAAATTTTCCATTTTTCATATCTTCTAACTGTTCTTTTATTATTTCAAGTGCTTTTGAATAGTTTTTAATTTCTATTCCTGCTCTTATGAAAATGTTGTTTTTTTGTCTTACATATGTTGATCTTGCTGAATATGCCAATCCTGCTTTTTCTCTAACATTTTGGAACATCTTTGATGTTGCACTTTCACCTAAAATTACGTTATATATACACATTGCATATCTTGAATCTTTCTTATAATAGTCTATATCTAGCCCAATTACTAGCTTTCCTTGTGTTACATCTTTTACATCTTGTATAGTTTGAATTTGTACTTCCTTCTTTTTTTCAGTATCTTCTGTGTTTACAATATGTGTATCTTCTCTTTCTTGAAGTTTTTGTATATTTTGGTTTCCTTCAATTATTGAAATTACGCTATCTGTTTGCAATTCGCCTGATGCAAAAAAATCTATTTTAGCTATGCTTAAAAGATTTTGATAATCTGTATATAAGTTTTCCTCATTGATGTTTTCTAGATCCTCTATATATCCATATTTGTATAGCCCATAAGGTTCATTTTTATACATTTCTTCTATGCATCTTGTATATGCATACATATCTTTGTTATCAATTCTTCCATCTATCAATCTTTTTATTGTTTTCTTTTCTGAATCTACATATTCTTTTTTGAAGTGATTGTTCTCAGTTAATGGGTTAAAAATTACATCAAGCAATAACTCTATTGCCTTTTTTGATAAGTTTTCTTTATTTGGTAAAAAGTTATCGTTTAATGTTTCTAAATAAAATTTTAAAACTTGGTTATCTCCTGTTTTTTCAACGCCACAATCTAATGTTGCTCCATACATATTTTCTAGCTCTATGCTAATTTCTTCTTGTGATTTTAACGTTTCTTTTCCACGCCTTAGAACAGCTGGTATAAGTGCATTTTGAGTTATGTTTTCACGATTTAATGGCACAGTTAAAAACATTGCAAACAAATTTGTTTTGAATTTGTTTGTTTCAATTACATGTGCTTGTATTCCCTTTTTAATTTCTTGAGTTTTATATGACATATTTTCTATCTCCTTTTTGTTTATTTTACCATTTATATTGTAATTTATACTAACTTTTTTTGCAATAGTTTTAACAAAAAAAGAGACTATTTTTAGCCTCTTTAATTTTATGTATTAGAATTTTCTTTTTCTTGCTGCTTCTGATTTTTTCTTTCTCTTAACGCTAGGTTTTTCATAATGTTCTCTTTTTCTAACCTCTTGTAGTACACCATTTCTTACACATTGTCTTTTAAATCTTTTTAATGCGTCTTCTATATTTCCATTATTAACTTTTATTTCTGCCATCTATAATTCCCTCCCCTCGATACTCTTTTACTTTGGGATTATTCCATAACTTGTACTATTATATATGAAAAATCGCTAAATGTCAATATTTGGAGTGAATTTTTTTATTCTATTTCCTTCAAATTTAAAGAAATATGGTTTTATATCTGGTAACAAGTCCCTTATATACACTATTTCTCCTGCTTTTGTTCTTAAAGTTATGTTAGGGAATGTTAAAATCATTCTTTTATTTCCCCAGAATTTATCTATTATTGCAACTGTTTTTGGATTACCATATATTTTTTCATACATACTTTCTGCAACTTCTTTATTTTTTATATCTATATTATGCTCAACAGCCATTCTCATTAAAAATAGTTCTTCTGCAATTCCTGTTATAATTATATCAAATAGCATGAATGCTGTTGCAACGCCAACTAGCCATTTTAGTAGCTTTGGGCTAAGTTTTAGCTTTATGTGGTCAATTATTTTATCTACAACAGGGTTTATCATTTTCATTAAAACTAAGCTTAGTATTCCCCAGAAAAGTGCATATAGCAAGCATATTCTTCCATTTATATTTAAAAATCTTTTTGAGTAGTCCCACCAACGTGCATTAAATAGTAGTTCTCCTAAAAAACTCATTGTATACTCAACTATGGAACCTGTTAGGCAACCTCCCAAAAATAGAGTGTAATTATTCTTATCGAAAAATCTTAGACTTAATATTAGAACTACAGCTCCAAAACCATAAATACCGCAAAATGGTCCATACATGAAGCTTTGCCTGCTTTCTATTACGTTATAGTTTATTAGTGCAAATAGTGTTTCTACAACATACCCTACAAAACTATATATTATAAAATATGCAAGTATTCTCCATATGCTTATCTTTTTTCTGTTTTTCTCCATAAATATTTCTCCTTATTTTTTTACTGTTGTTTTTAAATAACTTTCTATAAAACCATTTAAGTCGCCATTCATAACCGCTTCTACATTTCCTACTTCATAATTTGTTCTATGGTCTTTAACCAAAGTATATGGGCAAAATACATATGAACGTATTTGGCTTCCCCATGCTATATCTCGCTGAACTCCTTTTAGGTCTTCTATTTTATCTTTCTGTTCTTTTTCTTTTAATTCTAATAATTTAGATTTTAGCATTGTCATTGCATATTCCCTGTTTTGTGTTTGTGATCTTTCTGTTTGGCATGCTGTTACGATGCCTGTTGGAATATGTGTAAGTCTTACAGCTGATGATGTTTTATTTACCTTTTGACCTCCTGCTCCTGATGCTCTATATACATCCATTTTTATATCTTCTGGGTTTATATCTAATTTAATGTCTTCTGTAATCTCTGGCAAAACTTCTAATGAGGCAAATGATGTATGCCTTCTTCCGCCACTATCGAAAGGTGATATTCTAACTAATCTATGCACTCCCATTTCTCCTTTTAAATATCCATAAGCATTCTCACCTTTTACTAAAAATGTTACACTTTTAATTCCAGCTTCATCTCCATCTAAATAGTCTAATTCTTGAACCTCAAAGCCATTGTTAACTGCCCATTTACAGTACATTCTATATAGCATCTCTGCCCAGTCTTGAGATTCTGTTCCTCCAGCTCCTGGATGAAGAGTTAATATTGCATTGTTTTTATCGTATTTACCTGAAAGTAATGTTTCCATTTCTAACTTTTCTAGGCTTTCTTCTAGTTTTGATGTGTTTTTTAAAACTTCCTTGCCCAGCTCTATATCTTCTTCCTGTAATAGCAATTCGTTTAAACTTTCTAAGTTTTCTAATTCATTTTGTAATTTTTCAAAATTTTCTACCTTGTTTAATACTCTTTTCATTTTTGTGAGAATGTTACTAGATTCTTGGTTGTTATCCCAAAAGCCTTGGTCGTTGGTTTTTGCTTCTAATTCCTTTATTTCCTTTTTTAGCTCTGTTATTCTTAAAGCTTCACCTATTGATTTTAATCTTTCTTTTAGTGAAATTAGTTTATGTTTGTTTTCTTCTAGTTCTATCAAATGTTTCACCTCTTTTATTTATTCTACAAAAATATTATAGCATATATGTCAAATTTAAAACAGCTACAAAATTAATTGTAACTGTTTTTTTGTTATCTTTGTATGTCTTCCATTCTTTTTTTAAGTTCGTCCATTTCGTGTTGTTTTCTTTCCATTTCTTTTCTTAATGCGTATTCTCTCATTTGCTTGTATTCACGTCTTTTTTCTGTCATTTCTGGTAAATTATGTACTGTTTCTCCTATATCTGTTTCAAATATTTTAATATATTCGCCATTTCTATTAGCAATACTGCCTATATAATTTCCACATGGTTGGCTTGGGTTATTTTCTAAGCCTCTTTGCAAATATCTATTTACCCTTCCTTGGTCTAGTAGCTTATTCATTACAGCATTACCATACTCTGGTTCATTTAATAATCTATTTACATCTAATTGTGTTATTATTTTGCTATAGTCTGTTCTTCTTGATATTTCTCTATTTGTAGCTCTATCAATTCTAATACAATCATCTTCACCATACCAAGATACCAATGCTTGTGTAAAAGGTCTTCCATTTATATTAATTTGTTTATTATCTATTATTAACCTTGTCATGTCATAAAATTCTTTAAGCCTTTTATCAGGTGTACGATAATCTATTTGTAGTCTTCCTTCTGGACTTTGTTTCACTATATAAGGTCTTTCCACTTCTTTCTTTTCTACTGGTCTTGGTTCTTGGTTTTTAGGTTGTTTTTTAAATGCATCAAAAAATCCCATAAAATCATCTCCTATGCTAATATTTTATCATATTGAATAATTAATTGCAATTATTTTCCACAGCAATTCTTATACTTCTTTCCGGCTTCCGGCATGGGCATTGGTCGTTACGACCTACTTGTGGTCCTTCATTTTTTACTGGAGTGTTTGGTGCATTTTGTGATTTGTTTGGCACTGCTGTTTCTCTATCTTGTTTTAGTCCTTCTCCTGTAATTTTTACTGTTTGCTTTCTTTCAACTTTTTGTGGTCCTTGTAGATGTGTTAATATTTTTACTACATCAATTTTTATATCGTTTGTCATTTGCTCGAACATGTCGAACCCTTCAAGTTTGTATAATGCTACTGGATCTTTTTGCCCATATGCTCTTAGACCTATTCCATCTTTTAGTTCGTCCATTGCGTCTATGTGGTCCATCCATTTTTGGTCTACTACTTTTAGCATAACTACTCTTTCAAGTTCTCTTAATGTTTGCTCGCCTATTTCTTTTTCTTTTGCTGTATAGTTTTCTATAACTTTGTTGTATAGTTCTTCTATTAATTCTTGGGTATTATCATTTACATCATTTAGTTCTATGTCTAGTATTGCTTTAACTTCTGTTTTTACGCCTTCTTTATCTAGTCCTTCTTCTGTTTCATGTGTTAGAATGATTTCTTCTATTACAGAGTGCATCATTTTTTGTATTTTTTCTTTTAAATCTTTTCCATCTAGAACTTCTCTTCTTTGTGAATAGATTATTTCTCTTTGTGTGTTCATTACGTCATCATACTGAAGTACATGCTTTCTTATGCTAAAGTGTTGACCTTCAACTCTTTTTTGTGCATTCTCAACTGTTTTTGAAAGCAAGCCCATCTCTATTGGCATATTTTCGTCAGCTTTTAAAGTATTGTATACACTTGTTATCATGTCCCCACCAAAGATTTTCATTAAATCATCATCTAGTGCTATATAAAATCTTGATTCTCCTGGGTCACCTTGTCTACCGCTTCTACCTCTTAGCTGATTATCAATTCTTCTAGATTCATGACGTTCTGTTCCTATAATTTTTAGTCCACCAGCTGCTAGAACTTTTTCTTTTTCTTCTTTTATTTCTTCTTCAAATTTATTTTGATATTTATTAAAAGTTTCTCTTGCTTTTAGTATTTCTTCATCTTCTGTTTCATTATGTGCATTTGCTTGTTCTATTAGTTCATCTGAATATCCTTGTTTTCTCATTTCTTGTTTTGCTAAGAATTCTGAGTTTCCTCCAAGCATAATATCTGTACCACGTCCTGCCATGTTTGTTGCTATTGTAACTGCACCATATTTTCCTGCTTGTGCAATTATTTCGGCTTCTTTTTCGTGGTACTTGGCGTTGAGTACCTCGTGCTTTATACCGCGTTTTTTGAGTGCCTTTGACAAAGCCTCGCTCTTTTCGATGCTTATCGTACCAACGAGCACGGGCTGACCGTTTTCGTGACATTCTATAATGCGGTCGATTATCGCATTGAATTTAGCCTGTTCCGTTTTGTAGAGAACGTCCGGGTCGTCGATTCTTATCATCGGCTTGTTAGTCGGAATCGAAATGACATCGAGAGAGTAAATCTCCTGGAACTCGGTGCTCTCTGTCATGGCGGTACCGGTCATACCCGAAAGCTTGTCGTAAAGTCTGAAGTAATTCTGGAAGGTGATGGTGGCGAGCGTCTTAGACTCTCTCTCTACCTTAACGCCCTCCTTTGCCTCGATAGCCTGGTGCAGACCCTCGCTGTAACGACGGCCGAGCATTATACGTCCGGTGAATTCGTCAACTATGAGAACTTCTCCGTCCTTTACAACGTAGTCAACGTCACGCTTCATAACGCCTATGGCTTTTATTGCCTGCTCTATGTGGTGGAGAACGGTTATGTTCTCGCTGTCCATAAGGTTTTCGAGGTTAAAATATGCCTCTGCCTTTGCAATACCGGATTTTGTGAGCGTTGCGGTTTTCGCCTTTTCGTCAACTACGAAATCGCCGTCCTCGGAAAGCTCCTCCTCGGCGTTCTGCTTTGAGTCGAGCTCCTTTACGGTAACCTTTTTAAGTGTTTTTGCGAAGCTGTCGGCAATCTTATAAAGGTCTGTCGACTTGTCGCCGACGCCTGATATGATAAGGGGTGTTCTCGCTTCATCGATAAGGATCGAGTCAACCTCGTCCACGATGGCAAACGAGTGACCGCGCTGAACTCTCTGCTCCGCATAGGCTATCATATTGTCTCGAAGATAGTCAAAGCCCATCTCATTGTTTGTGCCGTAGGTTATGTCGGCGGAGTATGCCGCCCTTCTCTCGTCGTTGTTGAGCTCGTGGACTATAAGTCCTACGGAAAGACCGAGGAAGCGGTAGAGCTTGCCCATCCACTCCGAGTCGCGGCGGGCAAGATAATCGTTGACGGTTACTATGTGAACGCCTTTTCCGGAAAGAGCGTTGAGGTAAGCGGGCAATGTTGCGACGAGGGTTTTGCCCTCGCCCGTTTTCATCTCGGCAATACGACCCTGGTGAAGTATGATACCGCCGATTATCTGAACCGGGAAGTGCTTCATATTGAGAACTCTTGATGAAGCCTCGCGGCATACCGCAAATGCTTCGGGGAGAATATCGTCGAGCGTTTCGCCGTTTTTAAGTCTTTCTTTGAACTCCGGAGTCTTCGCCTTCAGCTCCTCGTCGGAAAGGCGAGAATATTCGTCCTCATAGCTTAATACCTTTTTTTGAATGGGCATTACGCGTTTTACTTCTTTCGACGAATAATCTCCGAAAATTTTGGTTAACAGTGACATTTATCGTGTTTCCTTTCGTAAAAAGAATGGAGTTTGCCGTATACGGGTTACATTATACCATACATATTTAAAAAAATCATTAAAAATTTTTATAAAATTGCAAATGCTTTTTAAATAAAATTTATTGGGAAAGTGTTCGGTTTTCGTTGACTTTAGATAAAGATTTTGTTATTATTAAATGCATAGTTATATGCTATTTCGGTTTATTTATTAAAAGAAGCGAAGGAGGAATTAAATTGACCGACACAAAAACACTTGCATACATCAATATGTATGCCGTCCTCGGAACTCTCGAAAATCTCTGTGAGCTTGACGACAAGGCCAAGGAGATATTATCCGGACTTAAAAAGCCGGTATCCGTTTGTTTCGATGTTAAGCACGGACCGTCTGCAACAATTAAATTTACAAAGAGCGGCTGCCGTATGGAAGACGGAGTGAGAGACTGCGATATTTACATACCGCTTTCTTCCTGCGAAAAATTCAACGGCGTAATTGACGGAACCGTTACTCCTGTACCGCTTAAGGGTCTTACCAAGATAGGTTTCCTTCTCAAGACCTTTACGGCCCTTACCGACCGACTTTCAGAAGTAATGCAGCCGAGCGAAGAGGCTCTTAAGGACAGGGCGTTTTTTGAGCTTTCGACTAAGCTTACATTCTACACCATTTCCGTTGCGCTGTCTCAGATAGGCAATCAGGATAAAATCGGCCAGGCAAGCGCTTCTTATATGCTTGACGGTGATATAGCATTTTGCATTAAAGACGGCCCCGCCGCAACAATTCGCGTTAAGGATCATCACCTTGTAACAATCAAGGAATATCCGAAAAAACCGAGAGCTATTATGCAGTTTGACACCATTGACCTTGCTTACGATCTCTTCAACGGCAAAGTTAATTCTCTTGAATGTATAGGTAAGGGTACCGTTGAGATTCGCGGCATGCTTTCCATGGTAGACAATATGAACAGAATACTCGACAGAGTAGCTCTGTATTTAGCATAAGGAGGGCGATAAATATGAGTAAATTCCCGGAATACAAACACACTAAGAGCCATGAATACTTTGACAGAGCCATTAAGGTAATACCCTCCGGTATTTACGGTCACCTCGGTCCCGCAGAGGGTCTTTGGGTTCCCGTTTCAAAATGGCCTTTCTATTCCGAAAAAGCAAAGGGTACATATTTTTGGGACGTTGACGGCAACAAGTACATAGATTATATGTGCGCTTACGGTCCCAATGTGCTCGGCTATAACGACCCCGACGTTGACGCTGCCGCTATGAAGCAGATGAAGCTCGGCAACTGCACAACCTCTCCGTCAAAGGTTATGGTTGAGTGTGCCGAAAATCTTGTAAATACCGTAGCTTCCGCAGACTGGGCATTCTTTGCAAAGAACGGCTCCGACGTTACAACGCTTGCGGTTATGACCGCTCGTGCACACACCCACAAGAAAAAGATGTTCTTCTTAAAGGGCTATTATCACGGCGACTTCCAGTGGGGTCAGAAAATAGACTACCCCGGCATACTTCCCGAAGAGGTTGCAAACAACGTTGTTGTTCCGTGGTTTGATCTTCAGGCTCTTGAGGACGCTTACAACGCTTGCGACGGCGACGTTGCAGGCCTCATAGCTCAGCCGTACGATCACGGTAACTTCTACGACAACCGCTGTGCCTCCAAGGAGTATTGGCAGGCTGTTCGCAAGTTCTGCGACGATCACGGTATGGTTCTTATCTTCGACGACGTAAGAACGGGCTTCCGTCTTGATATAGCCGGCTCCGACCATTATTACGGAATCAAAGCCGACCTTATCTGCTTCTGCAAGGCTCTTGCAAACGGATACAATATGTCTGCTCTCTGCGGCGGTGAGCATATGAAAGCCACCGTTTCGGGCGTTACATACACAGGCTCTTACTGGATGAGCGCAATCCCCTTCGCCGCTTCCATAGCCTGCATCGACAAGATGAAAAAGCTTAACACACCCAAGATGTTCCGCGAAATGGGCACAAAGCTTACTGAGGGCTTTAAGGCTGCCGGTAAAGAGCACGGCTTTGACCTTGTGGTTACCGGTGAACCGGCACTCTTCTATCTTCGTATCGCAAACGATGACAGCCTTATGCTTCATCAGGAGTGGATATCCGAGTGCGTAAGCCGCGGCCTGTTCCTCGCGTCACACCACAACCACTTTATGAATGCCGCCGTTACCGACGAGGACATCAAAAAGTCCATAGAGATAGCTGAGGACGCATTCTCGGTAGTTGAGAAAAATCACCCCGAGCTCAAGGGCTGATTTCAAACACGGATTTAAGGCGGCTGTGCGTGGAGCGCGGCCGCCCGTAATACAAAACTTTACATTCAGGGAGGAAAATTATGGAAAGAGCACCTTTGACCAAGGAGGAATGGCTCGCGCTTGAGAAAAAAGCCAATGATTTAAGGCATCTCTGTCTTCAGACCACGGTTTGGGCGGGAAGCGGTCATATTGGCGGCGGAATGAGCGTTATGGACATTCTTACCGTTATGTATCACAGATACCTTAACATTAAAAAGGAAGATCCGAAGTGGGAGGATCGCGACAGATTCATACTCAGTAAGGGTCACGCCGGCATAGCTTATGCACCCGTGCTTTGCGATTTCGGCTATAATGATCCCGAGCAGCTCAAGACCTTTAACCTTACAAATTCCAAGATGGGTATCCATCTTGACTCAAATAAGGTTGCGGGCGTTGACGCTTCCACCGGCTCTCTCGGTCACGGCATTCCGATAGCGGCCGGCACTGCAATTGCCGCAAGAGTTCTCGGCAAGGACTACTACACCTACGTTGTAACAGGCGACGGTGAGCTTGACGAGGGTTCAAACTGGGAAGGCCTTATGACCATCCGTCATTACAATCTTACAAACTGCATCACGATTGTTGACCGTAACCACTGCATGATAGACGGCAACACCGAGGATGTTATGAAGCTTGAACCGCTTGCGGATAAATTCGTTGCATTCGGCTTCCATACAATCGTTTGCGAGGGCAACAACATTGTTTCTCTCTGCAAGGCTATTGATGAGGCACACAAGACCAAGGATCAGCCTACCGTTATAGTTGCCGATACCATTAAGGGCGTCGGAATTAAGCTTACAAGCGGTAACTACAAGTGGCATTACGGCGCCATTGATGAAGAAATGGCAAAGGTTGCTGCAAAAGACCTTGATGAATACAGTGCTGAGCGTATAGCTCGCTGCGGAAAGGAGTTTGAATAATGGCAGGCGGATTTGTATATAACGTAATTGAGACTCCCGAGCTTTCCACCTCGGAGATTTACGGAAAAACCTTGGCGGACCTTGCCAAGGAGCATAAAGAAATAGTTGCGGTCACAGCTGACCTTGCAACCTCCACAAAGCTTCAGGACTTCACAAATGCGTGCCCCGACAGAGTTTTCAATGTCGGTATCGCAGAGCAGAATATGATCGGCGTAGCGGCAGGTATGGCAAGAGCGGGGCTCGTTCCCTTTGCCTCGACCTTCTCCGTGTTTGCATCACTTCGTGCGGCAGATCAGCTGCACACCGATATCTGCTATCAGAATGTCAACGCTAAAATTATAGCTACGCATTCCGGCACCTCTTTCGGTCAGGCGGGTTCTACTCACCACGCTATTGTTGACCTTGCGGTTACAAGAGCTATGCCCAATCTCACCGTTATCTGCCCGGCAGACGGTTATGAGACGGCAAATGCGGTTCGCGCCGCTTATGAAAACTTCGGCCCGTATTACATCAGAATTAACCGCGGCTTTGACCGTGTTCTTTATGATAATGAGGATTACGGCTTTGAAGTAGGTAAGGCTGTTGAGGGTCATCCCGGCACCGACATTACCGTAATAGCCTGCGGCTCCTGTGTATTCCAGGCTCGTGAGGCTGCCAAATTCCTTGAGAGTGCAGACGGACTTAAGGTTCGCGTGCTCAATATGCACACCATTAAGCCCATCGATAAAGAAGCTATCTTAAAGGCTGTTCAGGATACTCGCCGTATAATCACGGTTGAGGACCACAACATAATCGGCGGTCTCGGCTCTGCCGTTGCCGAGGTTGTTGTTGAATCCGGTAAGGGCTGCGCCTTCAAGAAGCTCGGTCACCCCGACAAGTTCGCTCCCATCGGTCTCCACGAGGACATTATGTCCATGGTCGGCATCGACGCCAACGGCATAATCGAGGCGGTTCGTGAGCTTATGCA
>ENA-OOZD01000664-OOZD01000664.1-human-gut-metagenome-genome-assembly--contig:-NODE-664-length-15568-cov-2.057242_pt1 | contig 15568 bp, 9 predicted proteins | sample MGYA00241186_ERZ501395 | MGnify/ENA primary metagenome ERZ501395 (study PRJEB25962, sample SAMEA2042730) | human gut metagenome | biome: human gut; feature: human-associated habitat; material: faeces... | reverse complement strand
TGTCTGCCGTCAGCCACATCGAAAGGTAAGCACAAAGACCGGTGTCACAGAAATACAGTTTCGGTGTTTTGCTGAGCCGTTTCAGTTCATTGTTTGAATATGGGGCAAGCAGATAAACAATGTGAAGTCCCACAAGTACTTTCAGCCATTCCTTTGCGGTACTCGGTGCAATGTCAGCGGATTCCGCAAGAGTAGAATAATTGACCTGCTCTGAAACAAGAGCAGCACAACCGACAAGAAACTTACGAAAACGAACTGTGTCGGTAATACCGGATTCTGCTACATCTCGCATTAAATAGGTGTCAATATAGGAATTGAAATATTCCTGCCGAAGCTCATCATCTACACCTTGTACTTGGGGCATACCACCCTCCCAAATGTGATTGAACACCTGCACTACATCATTTTTGGGCAACTTTCTTTGTCTTGCCTGTAAGGTATCAAGTGAAAAGTCCAAATCAGCATCAAACACAACTCCTGCTTTTTCTCTTGCAGACAAACTGTACAGCTCCAGTATTCCAATTCTTCCGGCAAGAGTCTCTCGTACTCGTTCCATCATCTTGTACTGCTGTGAACCGGTCAGCCATATAAGACCCTTTTCCTCACTTTCATCACAAATCACCTTGATTTGTTCAAACAGCTCAGGTGCTTTCTGCACCTCGTCAATGAGTATCGGGGGTTTGTAGGTCTGAAAAAAAAGTACAGGATCAGATTGAGCAAGCTCTCTTGCCATTGCGTTATCCATCGTTACATAGGTTCTGTCCGAAGATGACAAGTGTTTCAGCATTGTTGTTTTGCCGACTTGTCTTGCACCCGTCACAAGGATGACTTTAAAGAAATCATTGAGCTTGAGAAACTTACGCTCCAGCTCTCGTGTAATATATCTCATAACGCACCTCTAATTTGCAAATTTACGAAAATCTTTGATTAATCATATATTATCATAACATTTCCATTCCGTCAAGAAGTTATACACATTGTTCTTTGTCAAAAAAACATTTTGATATGTTCTTCCTTTCGCATACGAGAGTTCACAAAACGCACCTACCCTGAACATCTTTTACAAGCTCGCTTCTTGAGTTAGCTGTATCCCTGCTTTTCGGATTTAGCTTCTTGTTTAAGAGATTTCATAGTATCCTTGTCGGTATCATTCGAGATATCGACAAGGATTTCTTTTTCTTTGGCTTTATGCCTGCGAGCTTCATCCAGACGAACAACACCGAGAACATCTCTGCCAAATTGCGACTGCATATGAAACCGATCATATACAATCTGTGCTTTGTTATAAGCTTGTTGTAAGATGCGTTCATGTCCATAGCTACCTCCGCAATAAGGACACCGGACTGACTGCGTAGACCTTACGCTCTCCAGAAACAGTACGCTTTTATCTTTATTAGGGCTGATTCCTATATGTGTTCCTTTAAATCCTTAACTTTCAAATTCGACTTTGATATCATCAAAATAGAGCATAGGTTTCTCTCCTTCATTGTTTGTCTCTTCAACTACAATTTTGGAGCTTCCTATGCTCTTTTTTAATATTTATTTTTGATTATCCCACATTTTTCCGTGATGAGGGAAAAACAAAAAATGCCCCTCACAAAATGTGAGGGGCATTCCTTACTATATCGACTAAACGGAACGATATGTCAATTGCTTTAATACTTATTAAAAGTTGCTGATGAGGTTTACAACAAACTTCTGAATAGTAGTAGCATCCTTAACTGTGATTATGCCGTTATGGTCAACATCGGCAGCAGTAAACTGGTCGTTTGTGAATGCAACGATATTAGCAACATACTTCTGAACTTCGGTTGCATCTAAAACTGTGATGTCGCCATCCATGTTAACATCACCAAGGGTTACATCGCCGACAAATGCCGTTGATGCGTTTACTGATACTTTTTCAAAGCCTGCAATGCCTGTTACATCGCAAACCTTGCTGTTATTTACAACAGATGCCTGATTAAGCTTGTTGCCCTTTACATAACCTAATGTAAGGTACTGTGTGTCAAGATATACGCTTGCAGTACCTGAACCGATAACCTCAAATGTGAGTGAGATAAATGTATCTCCGTTGTACTGAGTAGGTGCCTGTGGGTTAGTAAATACACCCTTAATTACATTGCTATAAGCATTGTGAATAAGGTTTGACTGTGAAGGCATGATTGTCTGCTTGCCGTCTGCCTTGTTATCAGCCATGTTGAATTTGAGCTTGCTTGAATCATACTTAACAGCCCACTGTCCGTCAACAACGCCCATGTTTGAGTTGAGCTTGTAGAGAACAGTTACCTTCTTGCCGTCAGTGCTTACTGTCTTTGATGCAGAACCAAAGTAATTTGAAGTAGCGTTTACTGTGAGCTTCTGAGCAGGAGCAGTAGTCGGCTCTGTAGCTGTTGTAGGCTGTGTAGGTGCAGTCGGCTGAGTAGCTGTAGTCGGCTGTGTAGCTGTAGTCGGCTGAGTTGAAGTTGTCGGCTGTGTCGGTGGGATCGGACTTGTCGGAACAATGCCGCTCTTGATGTCGCCGTTCTTCATAGCATATGAATATGTGCCGTTTACACCGTTTCTTGTTGCGTCAACCTTGATTGTGCTTGTTCCCTTGAGAGCTGATGTTGCAACTGTGAATGCACCTGTTACATCGTCTGCAGTAGCAGTATATGTCTTACCGTCAACTGTAACAGTTACCTTTGCAGCGCTGGCTGTAACACCTGATACAACGCTCTTGCCTACAACTGCATATGTGAGTGTTGCAGGAGCAAGTACAAGTGCCTTCTGAGCTGACTTGAGGTCTGCAATCATAGCATTCATATCTTCAGCTGTTGTAGCGTCTTCGCCTGCTTTAATCATAGCCTCAGCTGACTTGAGAACCTTCTGAGCATTTGCCCAGCTCTCTGCTGTGTAGTCTGATGCTGTCATAGCAAGAATCTTTCTTGCTTCTTTCTTGAGTGATTCATAAGGTGAAACAACGATTGGCTTTGATGTAAGCTTGTATGTTGTACAACCTTCGTTTGTAATTTCGATTGTAGCGCCGTCTCTAACGCCTGTGATATCTGCTGTCTGACCTGAACCGCTGCTGAGAATAATGCTTACTTCGTCAACATTATCGAACTTAACAACATAGTTGCCGTCAGAATCTTTTTCTGTAAGAGCAACGCCCGGCCATGCGCCTGTGAGCTTCTGTGTATCATTCCAAGCATAGATTTTGTAGCTTGCAGATGGGCTGTAAGGCTTGATTGTTACGGAAACAGAACCCTCTGCAGGCTCTGGATCGCCGCCGCCTCCCTGCTGATTACCGTTGGTTACTGTCTTAACTGATGTGTAGTTGCCGTTCTGAATTTCGAGAACAGCACCGTCATAAAGACCTGTGATATCGCCTGACTGTGAGCCGCTGCCGTTGTTGAGAACAACGCTGAATGGCTTGTCGGCTGAAACAGGAAGTGTGAGTTCATATGTGTTTGCCTGACCTGAAACGGCTGCTGCCTTTTGACCCGGCCATGCACCGTTGAGTGCTGTGCTTGCACCTGTCCAAGCGTAAACATTCGGAGCGCCTGCTGTGCTCTTGATTGTAAGCTTTGATGTCTGACTTGCTGTCGGACCGGGAACAGTTGTGCTCTGTGTCGGTCTGGTTGTTGGTTTTTCGTCGTTTTCGCCGAGCTTGAGGAATGTGAATTTAGCCTCTGAGCTTGCCTTGTCGTTTGTAGCCTCAACAGTTACTTCGATTGTATCGTTCTTGTAAGCTGTCTGACCGATTGTGAATGTGTCGCCGTCCTTAACAACAAACTTGTTACCGCCGTCAACAGAAACCTTTGCACTGTCGCATTCCTTGAGAGAAACAGTAACCTGCTCTGTGCCGTAGAACTTCGGCTCACCTGTGATTGATACAAGCGGCTGACCGTCAGCATTTTCCATAAGGATTGTGCCGTTTGCACCGCTGTTGAAAGTTACCTTACCGTCAGTAACAACTGAAGATGAGTTGTCATAAGTATTGATTACATAGCTGCCGTCTTCCCAAAGAGTTGAAACATCAACAGTTACGCTTGAATTTTTGTTACAGCCGATTACTGCAGCTGCCTGATCTGTTACGCCGTTCTTATCGTATGTACGGCCGAAAGCAACACCGCTTGTAGCTGAGAGCTTAACATTTGCGCCGGCACCGATGGATACATGCTTGTTACGGAACTGACCAACCTTCTGCCACTGAGCAAGAAGAGTTTTGTCCATGTCGTTCCAGTTCATATCACTTCTGAGTGCATGACCCGATCCGCCGTAACCGTCAAATGCAACGCCGGGATAGAGCGGACGGTTGGTTTCGTCACCGTAGAAAATCTGAATTCCGCCCGGGAGAAGGAGGAATGCAGCCGCATTGTAAAGCATTGTGTTCTCATCGCCACGGGTAAGTGTTTCATCGTGTGATGACATAAATGAAAGAACGTTAAAGCCTTCCTTTGTGTTGATCTGGTCTGCATAGCCCTGATATGTGTTTGCAACACTACCGCTTGCAAGAGCACCGCCGCCTGTAACTGCGAAGTTAATCATTGAGTCGAAGCCGCCCTCGGAATAGTATGTGTCGTAGCCTACACCGTGATCCCAATGCTCGCCTGTCATCCAGAAATCTTCTTTCCAGTCAGCACCTGCTTTGCCCTTGTTGTTGGATCTCCACTCTCTGAGAGCAGAAACACAAGCCTGCTTGAGCTGGTTCCAAGAAGCCTTATCAACATGCTTTGCAGTATCGCAACGGAAACCGTCAACACCGTACTCCTTAACCCACTCTGAAAGCCAGGTTGAAAGGTAGCCTGTTACTGTGTTTGATTCACCGTATTTTGCGAGCTTCTGAGCATATGTACCTTCCTGAGTCCACTTTGTTTTGAGGAGCGGAGGAATTGTAACATCCTTTGTCTGCTCTGTTCTGAAGTCGGGAAGTCCGCTGAGTGACATTGTAAGATCACCGCCGGCACCCTCTGTATATCCGGGAAGACCGCTGCGGATCCAGTCATTGCTCCACCATTTGCCCCAGTCTTCTGCTGATGTTTTATAGTCAATGTGGTCGTTTACATCACTTACATCTGTGAGCTTGTATTTGTAGTCTGATGCACCGTCAAGGAGAGTACCGAAGCCGAACTGCTCCATATCTGCAACGGTGTTGTAGCCTGTGTGGTTCATTACGATATCCATGATAACTCTGATACCGTGCTCATGCGCTGTGTCAACGAGAGTTTTGAACTCCTCTTTTGTACCGAAGTTTGCATCGGTTTCGGTATAGTCAAGAACATAGTAGCCGTGATATGAGTAGTGAGCAAAGCCCTTACCTGAATCACAATAGCCGTGAATCTGCTCATACGGAGCTGAGATCCAAATTGCATTTACACCGAGGTTATCAAAATAACCCTCTTCAATTGACTGAGTAACACCTGCAAAGTCGCCGCCGTGGAATGTACCGGGGTTTGTATCCCAGCCGTCAAGCGGAGTGCCGTCCTTGTCAAGTGTTCTGCCGTATGAATGGTCATTTGCGGTGTTTCCGTTCTTAAAACGGTCGGTAAGCAGGAAATACACATTGGCATTATCCCATGTAAAGCCGTCATCTTCAACAAGTGAACCTGCGGCAGTTGATGATGCAGATGTGCTGCTGTCATCGGAAACTGTTGCAGCACTTGCCGAACCAAATGCTACGGAAGCACCGGGGAGAGCCATACAAAGTGTCAAAACGGCACTGAGCGCTCTCTTCATACTTCTTTTTTTCATTGTTTGATTACTCCTTTCAAAGCTTTTAAAACGTAGGGTCAAACATCCCTAGACAATTTGATTTTATCACAAAACTCTCACAAAAACTACACATAATCCTTTTATTTTGTAAAAATAGCAAGTTACACAATCTTTACACTGGAATTTTATGCAAAATTACCCTTGTCGCTCTTCTGTTTTTATTTATAAAGACAGTTTCAATTGCCCCCCTGCCGAAAATTACATAAATACGGTCGGGAATAATAAGATTTGTACTTAACAAAACTTTATTCCCGACCGCAATTTTCGCTTTTTAATTTTTATCTTATCTGAGTCTTACATTCAAAAATCTGAGTTTAAAGGTTGAGCCGACGCCGAGTTTGGAATCTGCGGTAATATATCCGCCTGTTTTTTCAACAATTGATTTTGCAAGCGAAAGACCTATGCCGACGCTTGACGGGGATGAATTTCGTGCTTTATAGAACCTTTCAAAAATGTGGGGCAAATCCTTCGGGCTGATTCCGCAGCCGTTGTCGCTTATGGTGATTTCCGAATACATACTGTTCCTTTCGGCAGAAATTCTGACATAACCGCCGTTGGTATGCTCAATACAGTTTTTTACAATGTTTGAAACCGCTTCGCAAATCCAGCGAAAATCGCAATTAAGCATAAAATCATTTTTGACGGTTTTTTCAATTCTCACATCACGGATATCGGCAAGAACCTCTGTGCGTGAAATGCACTCGTCAATTATTTTTTCAACTGACACATCTCCGAACTTCAATTCAACAGTTCCCGAATCAAGCATTGAGAGCGTGAGCAGACTTTTTACAAGGAAATTTATCGAATGGGCATTATGCGCTATATCCATAACAAAATCCCGTCTGATTTCAACGGGCATATCATCGTCATCAAGGATATTTTCGGTTGTAATCAAAATTGAAGTCAGCGGTGTTTTAAGCTGATGTGAAATGTCGGCAAGCGAATTTTTGAGGATTTCTTTCTCTCGCATTGAATTGTCGGCATACTCACGAAGCATTACCGTTGTTTTTTGAATCTCCTGCTTTAACAGTGACATATCGTCATCGGTTGAGCCGTCAAGGTCGAGGTCGTACTCTCGGTTGTTTATTTTTTCAAGACATTTTACAATTTCAAGTCGCTGTCGCTTTTGCTTTTTACAGTATCTTATGAACACAACGCAGAGCAAAATTCCGAACACACAAACACCTGCGGTTGCAATCACAATTGTAATCGTTGCATAACTTCCGCTCTGAATGTCAACCCAGCCGCTGTCGGATTTTATTCCGTACTTTGCAAAGTCGCCTTTTATGCCGGCAGTATCGCTGTTCAAAATTTGAGCAAGCTCCTTTTCCGAAATGTCGGGATATTGTTCTCTAACCTTTTCCGCAACGGCAATTATCTTTTTATCCGTGCTTTCACGAACAGCGTTAAAGCCTGCACCGATGCCTACTGCAACGGCACAACAGAAAAGTCCCGTTATCGCAAGCATTACCGCAAGAAATTTTGATGTGTTTTTCATTATACCTCCAGCCTGTAACCAAGGCCCTTTACGGTTTTAATCATATTTGTATCAAGTTTTTTGCGAAGTCTTTTTATGTACACGGTCAGCGTGTTGTCCTCAACATAATTCCCCGACAAATCCCATATGCGTTCAAGAATCTGTTCACGGGTCAGCACCTTGCCGCTGTTTTTGGCAAGCATTGCAAACAGGCGGTACTCAAGCGCCGTAAGCACAACAGGATTGCCGTTTTTGCAAACCTGTTTTTTGTCAAAGTCAATGCTGATGTCGCCAAAATTCATAGCCATAGTTTTGTCTAGCTTTTTGGTAATTCGTTTAATTCTTGCGAGTAACTCACGGCTTGAGAACGGTTTTGTTATGTAGTCCTCCGCTCCGAGGTCAAAGCCTTTTACAATGCTGTCCTCATCGTCAAGTGCGGTGAGAAAAATCACGGGAGTTTCGCACACTCTTTTTATCTCGTCACAAAGTTCAAAACCGTTGCCGTCGGGAAGCGACACATCAACAATAAAAAGGTCAAAGTCGCCGCCGAGAGAGTTAAGGGTTGATTCGGCATTTTCGCACAACGCAACCTCAAAGCCGTTTTGTTCAAGAGTGTAAACAAGTCCTTTTGAAATTGCACGGTTGTCCTCAATAAGAAGAATTTTCACAACAAGTCCTCCAAAATGAAATTCGGGCGGATTAAATCAATAATCCGCCCGTCAGCAATGAAAACATACAAAATATTGTGGTATCTGTTGTTACAACTACATTATAACAGAGTGTAAAACTATTGTCAACAAATTTCAACAAAATACAGTCTGTTGGCTGAATATGACGCTCAGATATTGTCATTTCTGATTGTTTCAATAATATTTTGTTTATTAACCTTTGAGATTGAGTATTTCATAATCAGCCATACCACAATAAATACAGCCGCAATACTAATTAAAATCGCTTTCCACGGGAATACAAAGCTTATTGGAACGCTTCCTTTTGAAAATGCCGAGAAGATTGCAAATACACCGAGAACGCCGAGAGGGATACCGATAATCAAAGATTTTATGCCGTACATAAGGCTTTCAAGGCGAATCATACGGTTAAATTCTTTCTTTGTCATACCGATAGATTTAAGCGATGCAAATTCCTTGCTCCTCAACTGCATATTGGTTGAAATCGTATTGAAGATATTCGTCATTCCGATGAGCGAGATAACACCGATGAAGCCGTAAACAAATATTCCGACAATCAGCATAACGGCATTGAACTGTCTTACAATTTCTTCATAGTCATAAATGTAAATGCTGTCGTCCACACCTTCCATAGACTCAATACGTTTTGTAAGCGAAGCGTGGTCTGATGTATTGGCGTAGAGGGTAATATAGCATTCGTGTTCGCCAAGCTGAGGTGAGATTACACCCTGTTCACCGATTATCAATCCCTGACCGAAAATTGTTCCTTCGCCGATTACAGAATCAGCCGACTTTGGAATTTCATCAAACACTGACGAAACCTTTAATTTGCCTGCTATCAGCTCATTTCCGTTATCATCATTTCCGTAAACGATAAACTTTGTCGGGGCGTCTTTGCCGTACAGCGGTACAGGCTCATCATAACTCCGGCTGTCCTCGTCGTTATCGGGCGTCACCTTTGAATACGCAAGTACACCGCCCTTAACCTTGTTGTAATCAAGTTTTAATTCCCTGCAAATCTGAACAAAGGTATCGTGTTCAAACTCAAGAAATTCCACGCTGAATGACTTTGTACCGTCAGCATTGTCATAAAGGAAATTTTCTCCGCATTCGTTAACAGGCACATCTGCCGACACATGACCGTACTGTAAACCGACTGTCAGATAATTTTCAATTTCAGGCATTTTTTCAATTGTCTGAGCCTGTTTTGTATCAATTCCGGAAACCATATAGCTGTAGTCTGTTTTGCCGTAGTAATGCTCTGTATATGTCATTCCATAGTCCATAAATGCCGAAACTGCAATGAACATTGCAACGCTTACAACGATTGAAATAACCGTTGTGCGATACTTTTTCCTACTGCGTTTAAGGCTCTTTGAGGCGATTTCACCGCCTACACCGAAAAGCTTTTTCGTAAGCTTGGATGTGCGGTACGGTTTGTTATTCTTTACCTTGATATCCTTGTTGCCTCTGATTGCAACAAGCGGTGGGATTCTTGACGCACGCAGTGCAATGAAGAATGATGAACAGAATATAGTAACAGCCGAAAGAACGATTGCACAAATAATCGGAATTGTCGGAGTTACAAATACAAATGTTGCACCGCTCAGCATATCACTGAGAACGCTGTTGAGTATTGTAATAAGAATTGCGTTTACACCGAGTCCGAGAAGTATGCCGAGAGGGATACCGATTAAGCCGAGAATGAAGCCCTCAAAAATCACATTTCTGCGGATTTGCCTTTTGGTTGCACCGACTGATGCAAGCATACCGTACATACTCGTTTTCTCGGTAATTGAAATTGCAAAGCTGTTGCGGATTACAAACACGCTTGCAAGCATTACTATAATAATGATAATAACGGCAAGGCTGAAAATCACAGTATTTGTTGCCTCATTTGAACCGTAGCCTTTCATACTGAGGAGTATGGAATTGAATTCGTATGCATTTATTCCAGAGGTCTGCTGATCTTCGGGTGAAATTTCATCGCTGATTACATTACTCATATCATCAGCTTTAAAGCCTAAAATATCCGCTGTATTTTGAAGATAATTGCTTTCGCTCTGAGGAGTATAGGCGATATACAGCTTATTCATATGCTTTGTTTTGATTGCCTCGACAGGAGCTTTTTCATCAGACACGGTATATATCATAGAAAGATTTGACGGATCATAGAGTTCGCTCGTTTTCGGTCTTTCAATAATACCCGTTACGGTATAGGTTCTTTTTACCGTGTCAATAATGCTGCACTTATTAAAATTTTTTTGCAACAAATTATGAATGCCTTCCTCATCGAGGACATTGCCGTCTTTGTCGGTAAGAACACCGACATCAAGTGTGATTTTATCGCCGACTTTCACATATTTTCCGTCCTGTGTTTTAAACGATTTTGTAACAACAGCCTCACCCGAATTTGTGGGGAACTTGCCCTTTATAAGGTCTATCTTAAAACAGTTGCCGTAGGTATTTTCGCTCATGGCAAGAACGCTGTAATCGCAGATTTCGCCGTCAGCATTTTTTGTCCTGGCATATCCGAGCCTTTCTTTATAGAAGGCATTTTCAACATTACGGTTCTGTCGGATTTTATCAATTTTTGCGGTGTCGATAATATCAAGTGCAACATCATAATTGCCCGACCAGGTTGTTTGACCGTCAATCATAGTCTGTCGTCCGCTGAGTGCCATTCCCGAAACAACCGTGATGAGTGCCGCCGAGAGCATAATTCCCACGATTGTAACAATTGTACGCACCTTGTTAAGCCGCAGGTTTTTAAGAGTAAGCTTGTTGAGAAGTTTCATAAAATCAAACCTCCTCAACGATTTTGCCGTCGCTGATTGTTATGATTCTGTCTGCCTGTTTTGCAATGTCAAGGTTGTGCGTAATCATTATAACAGTCTGTCCGTAACTCTGATTGCACATTTTGAGCATACTCATAACCTCTTCGCTTGACTTTGAATCAAGGTTGCCTGTCGGTTCATCGGCAAGCACAAGAGACGGATTGTTAATGAGTGCTCTGGCAATAGATGTTCTCTGTTGCTGACCGCCCGAAAGCTGGTTTGGAAGGTGTTTTCTTCTTGCACGCAGTCCGAACGAATCAAGAATCATCTCAAGTCTTTCTCTGTCAACACCTCTGCCGTCAAGGTCACAGGGGAGCGTGATGTTTTCTTCAACAGTCAGAATCGGGATAAGATTGTAGAACTGATAGACAATCCCCACCTGTCTGCGGCGGAATACGGCAAGCTTGTCATCATTCATTTTGCTTATATCGTTGCCGTCAACAAAAATTTTTCCGCTTGTGGGACGGTCAACACCGCCGATGAGATGAAGAAGAGTTGACTTGCCGCTGCCGCTTGCACCGACAATGGCAACAAATTCGCCCTTTTCAACCGAGAACGAAACATCGTCAACCGCATGGACAAGGTTTTCACCGCTTCCGTAGGTTTTTGTAAGATTTTCAACTTTCAGAATTTCCATAAAATATACCTCCAAATTCATTTTACACCCATATTATAGTGACGCAAAATGACTGTAAAGTGAATTTCGCAAACAAAGGCTTCAACAACAAGATCAAGGTTGCTAAAAGAATCGGCTACGGTTACCGTGATGATGACTTCTTTTTTACCTTGATTCGCTATCTTTCTATTCCTTCTGTCCGTTCACCATCCCACAAAAAAATCGTGATGAACCGTTTTTTAAATGCAAAATGGCAGACAACCGTGTGATTGTCTGCCATTTTGTCATGATGAATTTAAAATTACCAATTATACTTTTACAAGAACCTTTGTAATTTCGCTGATGTACATTTTATGGAAGTCGTTATCATACCACTTGTCAACGCTTTCATGGTCGGCAATGCTTTCGGCATTAAGACTTTGAGCGTACATTTTTTTGCATTCAAGAACAAGCTTTGCCTCTTCAAAATATACAGAGCCGTTTTCCGTGAACGCAGGAGTAAGACCTGTTTCCTTTACCTTGTCATAATCCTTGCCGCTCTTTGAACCGCAGAATTTGAGGGCATCTCTGTACTTTTCATCAAAAAAGCTCATTGTATAGCGGTCGCCGTTCTCCATAAACGCAAATGTATATCTCTGCGGACGAATAAAGGTGAATACAACGGGCTTACCCCACATAATACCTACACCGCCCCAGCTTATCGTCATTGCGTTGAATTTTTCCCTGTCGCCTGCAGTAACAAGCGCCCAATCATCACCGATAAGCTTAAACGGACTTTCAACAATTTCTTTCGGATTTATCTCTTTAAAAGCTAACATATAGATCTTCCTTTCAACAATTGTGTTTTATATAATATGCTTTCAAAATTCTATTTTGAATAGACTGCATCATTTTTTGCCAGAAGATAGACACAGTATTGATTCATACTTATGCCCTCTTTTTTTGAATGTTCGGCAAGTGAGCGGTGCAGACTTTTCGGGATTCTCAGCTTGAATTGTCCCGAATATTCTTCAAGGCTGTCGGGTTCGTGAATTACAACTCCGCTTTCAAAGGCTGCTTCAAACCAGGCTTTTTTAGCGTTCTCTGCATTTGCAACAGCCGATTCAATCGTATCACCGCAGGTTATACAACCCGGAAGCTCGGGAAATGATACAACAAAACCGCCCTCGTTCTTGTCCTCGACAATTTCCATACGATATGACATTGCAAGATAATCGTTAAGTGTTTTCATCATCTTTCGCCTCACCTTCAACAATTTGTCTTAATGCCTGTTTTCGTATTTCCGAATAATATTATATATGGTATCGCATATGGTGTCAACAGGTTTTTGAAGTGATTTCAGCAGTTTTCACAAAATGAAAAATATGCAAAATGGGTGTATATGTATGTATGAATATGCATAAAGAGATGAATAAAATGAATATTCATTTTTTGTGCATATATACATTTTTCAGAAATCCAGGGGAGAATGTGACATATCAACCGCCAAAAACACCGATAATACAGCGAAAACAAAGCAGATTTCGGTCAATTTGTACCCAAAAATGCAAATTTGAAAAAACATTGAATATTTATTCAAAAAACACTTGATTTTTTGAAAACAGAGTGTATAATGTAAGAGTAATAAAAATTAAGTAAAGGAAACACCGACATAAAGTGTTTCCAAATTTCGGAGGAATCAAAAATGGCTGACAATAAGATTAAAAAGGTAGTTCTTGCATATTCAGGCGGTCTTGATACTTCAATCATCATTCCGTGGCTTAAAGAAAACTACGACAACTGCGAAGTTATCGCTGTTTCGGGTGATGTTGGTCAGGGTACAGAGCTTGACGGTCTTGAAGAAAAGGCTATCAAAACAGGCGCATCAAAACTTTACATTGAAGACCTCAACAAGGAATTTGTTGACGAATATATCATTCCCACAGTAAAAGCAGGTGCTGTTTACGAGGGCAAGTACCTCCTCGGCACATCTTTTGCCCGTCCTATCATTGCAAAAAGACTCGTTGAAATTGCAAAAGCCGAAGGTGCTGACGCAATTTGCCACGGCTGTACAGGCAAGGGTAACGATCAGGTTCGTTTTGAACTTGCTATCAAAGCTTACGCTCCCGACATGAAGATTATCGCTCCTTGGAGAACATGGGAATTCAAGAGCCGTGAAGATGAGATTGAATATGCTGAAAAGCACAATATTCCGCTCAAGATTAACCGTGAAACAAACTACTCAAAGGATAAGAATCTCTGGCACTTGAGCCACGAAGGTCTTGACCTTGAGAATCCTGCAAATGAGCCGATGTACAATAAGGAAGGCTTCCTTGAACTCGGTGTTTCACCTGAGCAGGCTCCCGATAAGGCAGAATATGTAACTCTTACATTTGAAAAGGGTGTTCCCACAAAGCTTAACGGCGAGGCTATCGACAGCGTTGAACTCATTAAGGAACTCAACAAAATCGGCGGCAGAAACGGTGTCGGTATCACAGATATCGTTGAGAACCGTCTTGTTGGTATGAAGGCTCGTGGCGTTTATGAAACTCCGGGCGGTACAATCCTCTATGCTGCTCACGCAAAGCTTGAGGAAATCTGCCTTGACAAGGACACACTCCACTACAAGCAGAATGTTGCAAATGCTTTTGCAGAGCTCGTTTATGACGGCAAGTGGTACACACCTCTCCGTGAGGCTCTCTCAGCTTTCGTTGACAGCACTCAGGAGTATGTAACAGGTGATGTAAAACTTAAACTCTATAAGGGCAACATCATTGATGCAGGCGTAACAAGCCCGTATTCACTCTATGACGAGGAAATTGCTACTTTTGACGAAGATCAGGTTTATGACCAGAACGACAGCGCAGGCTTCATCAACCTCTTCGGTCTTCCAATCAAGGTTCGTGCAAAGAAAGGCCTTATCAAATAATTAAATCTTTGATTTGCATACATAATCGGGGGCAGGGAATTTCTCTGCCCCGATAAGTGTTTATTACACCTTTTTATTTTTTACGGTATTTGTCGGTTGAAAAATATTCTGCGATTACTTGCGGGCGTCTAATGAACGCCCCTACAGGTTAACCCAACATTAATAACAAGGTGTAAATAAATATTTAAAACCAAAAGCAACAAAGTGCTTTACAACGGCTAAACATAATGTAAGGAGAAATAATAATGCAGCTTTGGAAAGGACGCTTCAAAAAGGAGCTTTCAAAAACCACTAACGATTTTAACAGCTCGATTTCATTCGACAGCAGAATGTATAAAGAAGACATCGAGGGCAGCATTGCCCACGCAACAATGCTTGGCAGATGCGGCATTATTAAAGAAGAAGAGGCAAACGATATCGTAAAAGGTCTTAAAGGCATTCTTGCGGATATCGAAAACGGTACTCTGCACATTGATATGGAGGCTGAGGACATTCACACCTTTATAGAGGGTGAGCTTACCAAAAGAATCGGCGACAACGGCAAAAGACTTCACACCTCAAGAAGCCGTAACGATCAGGTTGCAGTTGACATCAAGCTTTACCTCAAGAAAGAGGTTGTCAATGTAAAAAATCTCGTTGTAGGTCTTATTAAGGTTATTGCCGACAAGGCTGAAAAGTACAGCGAAATTGTTATGCCCGGCTATACTCACCTCCAGAGAGCACAGCCGATTACCTTCGGACATCATCTCCTTGCTTACGGTGAAATGCTTTTGAGAGATGTTTCAAGACTTGAAGACTGCCTTAAAAGAATGGACGAAATGCCACTCGGTTCATGTGCGCTTGCAGGCACAACATATCCGATTGACAGAACAATCACAGCCGAACTCCTAGGCTTTGACAGAATTACAAACAACTCTCTTGACGGTGTTTCCGACAGAGATTACTGCATCGAATTTGCATCGGTGCTTTCGATAATAATGGTTCACCTCTCAAGATTTTCAGAGGAAATCATTATGTGGTGCAGTTGGGAATTTAAATTCATTGAACTTGATGACGCTTTTTCAACAGGATCATCAATTATGCCGCAGAAAAAGAACCCCGATATTGCAGAGCTTGTTCGTGGTAAGAGCGGTAGAGTTTTCGGTGACAATATGACGCTCCTCACAATTATGAAGGGTACTGCACTTGCATACAACAAGGATATGCAGGAGGACAAGGAGGCTATCTTTGATGCACTCGACACGGTTAAAATGTGCCTCACAGCCTTTACTCCCATGCTCGACA
>ENA-OOZD01000661-OOZD01000661.1-human-gut-metagenome-genome-assembly--contig:-NODE-661-length-15609-cov-2.807895_pt1 | contig 15609 bp, 9 predicted proteins | sample MGYA00241186_ERZ501395 | MGnify/ENA primary metagenome ERZ501395 (study PRJEB25962, sample SAMEA2042730) | human gut metagenome | biome: human gut; feature: human-associated habitat; material: faeces... | reverse complement strand
GACATTTCCCCACACTGTGGGGAATCACCCTATGTGAGGGAGCCTTTTGTCGTTTCCCCACACGTGGGGAATCACCCTATTTGAGGGAGCCTAAAAGCCCTCTGTTTTTACCCGAAAATACCGTAAAAATGTTCAAAACCGTGTTCAATACTTGTCAAAAAGTTCAAAACTCGAAAACGTTAACAATTTGTTCATAATTTTACAACAACATTGCCAATTTTGTTTGCCACTTTTGCCCAAAAATAACAATTCTATTTGTTCAATACAGAAAATCAACAAATTTGTGTGAACAATTTATTGACTTTTTTCGTTTAAAATTCTATACTTTAACTAACCATAGGAATGGTGTAATAGGGCGAAGTGCCCCCTTTTTTGAGGGAGCGCTGCCGCACGGCTGATTTACCGTGCAGTTTCCATCCCGTTTTGATACACATCCTACGGTAATATGCTCGGGTGTGTATCATCAGTTTTCCACCGATTCATTTTTACGGAAGTGGAAACGGTGGAAACCGACCGAGTTAACGTGCCGAAATCGGTTTGCTTTCTTGTAAATCAAAGAGCGGTCAGAAGTACAGCGGATTTTGTGCGAGGAATTGTTGCGGGGAGTGCCGCCCGCAGAAAAAATCGGGTACGCATACATGGTTTTAATGTAAATCTTTTTAGGAGGAAAAAACACGTATGAAAAAATCTACCAAATTGTTAAGTGTCATCTTGGCAGTTGTCATGATTTTCTCAACTATGTCCGTAATGGCGTTTGCTGCTAAGACCAATTATCGTAGCGGCGAAGAGCTTACCGCTCTTGACGCATACAGCCCGGACGGCGCGGTAACAAGGCTCTCTACCGAAGAGAGAATGTCGGTTGTATTCGACTTCCTTGATGTTACCCTCGCTGCCGCGAACATAAACATGGGCGAGGTTTTTAGCGTCGGCTCCCTTAAGCTCAACATCGACCTTCGCTCGGTTAATGCTCTTTGCGGAACCATCGACAACGTTAAGTCTCTTCTTAACAGCGGAGCTGTTAAGCTTCTCAGCGGCTTGCTCGGCATAGTTAAAAACGCTAACCTTAAAAACTGGCCGTCGGGCATGACAAGAGAAAACAACGCTCAGCTCGACATAGTCAACGGCATTGCAACTCTTCTTAAAGACAACGCAGGTCTCGTTAAAAAGGTTATCAACGACGGCAAACTCGGCGTCGGCATTATCGGCAACTTTGTTGATATTTCCGCCGTTAACAAGTACCTCTCGGATCTTCCGGGTATGTTAAAAGGCCTCGTTTATCCGATGTTCGCAAGAGTTGACGATGACATGACGCTCATCAACACTTATTCAACAACAACCGCAAATCCCGACACTCTTGTCAAGAAGGTCCTCATCAACGCTATGTCTAAGCCGCAGAGCTATACTTCTTATAAAGAAGACGCTTCCGGCAACTGCATAAGCAATCACATTCCTCTTCCGACAAGCGCTAAAGCAGGTCTTCGCGATTATTATGTTAAGGATTCAGACTCTAAGGGTGCTTACATCGAGGTATTTGAATATGATACCGCCAAGAAGATGTATGTAGCTCAGGAAGAGAAGTATTATAAGACTGAAGAAACCGATATGGAAGGCAAAGGCACAGGCGTTTATGTTTACGCTAACGCTGCCGGCGAAAACGTAAAATATTACGTTAAGGACAGCTACTTCCTTCCCTCACTTGCCACAAGCGGTAAGGTTTCCGAAATCTTCAACCTTGACAGCAATACTTTTGTTTCGGCTCTCTATCAGATAGCTCCCTATGTATTTAAGGATCTTGCTCCCGTTGTTCTCAACGGCTCGGTTAAGATGCTTCTTGCACAGTGGTTCGGCGCTGAAAAGACCGAGCTCTTCGGCGGCAAGGCTTCAGAGGCCACCGCTGTTCTCGCTAAGCTTCCGTCAGATGTAAAGGCATTCTATTCTAAGGCTGCCGGCACATACAACTGGGAGTGGTCGGACTTCACAATAGGCTCCGACGACAACGGCTATTATCGCCTTGTCAGCAAAGACGGTCTCACAGAGACCTGGCTCAAGTTTGATATGTCCACCGCTAATTCGTTCGCTAAGCTCATTAACTGGAACTACACCATCTCCGGTGATTTCGTTGACGAGTTTATGCCCACAGCTGCAAACAACGGCTCCGTTACTGCTTCGGCAGCGGGTTATACCACCGTTCTTGCGGCACTCAACGATTTTGTCGGCAAGGCAATCGACACAATGCTTTCGGATACTGCAAAGGCTGCAATCAATTGGACAAAGGGCGATAATACAAAGCTCATTCCCAATCTTCGCAAGGCTCTTCAGTATGTAGCAGCTTATAACCCCGAGTATCTCTTCGGTACCGGCTATGAGACTGTTTATGCAGGCTACTATGACACAGTTGTAGATAAGTCCGCTTCCAATCAGGATGTTGTTACCGCTCTCGGCGCAATCGGCGTTAAGGCTCTTATGCCTCAGATAATTCTCCCGTCGGCTGCCGAGCTCAAGGGACAGAACGTAACCGCTCTTCTCGCTTGCGTAATTCGTGAGCTTGCAACTCAGTTCGTTCCGACTTACAACTATGACGCACTTATTTATGCCGATTACAACTCGAAGACCCTCGTAAAGGGTAAGGACAGCGGCTATTGGCTCGATGTTATCTTTACCATGGGCACCGACATCGGTATGAAGTATCTCTCCAAGCTTGCCGACCTCGGCTCCGATAAGGCTGGCGGCTACCAATTTGAAGCCTCCAAGACTTATAAGCTTGCAGACTTCGAAAAGAACACACGCGCTTGGGAAAAGACCATTGACTGGATAATCGACTGGGCTCTCACCTCTGACAACGAGTGGTGCTGGAAGTTCCAGAAGCTCATCAACACCGGCGACCTTGACCTCGACCTTGCTACCGAACAGGATCCGTGGGTTAAGCTCGACAAGATTATCCGCGACGTTCTTCCTGTTGAGAAGATAATCAACGAAACCGCTGCTGACGGTAAGACCTTCCTTGAGACTGTTCTCAGAGAAGACATTATCGACAGCCTTCTCAACCTTGACGTAAGCAAGCTCCTCGGTACAAACAGCGTTACGGGCATACTCAATATTCCTGCTAACAGCACTCTCAGAACCGAGGCTATGTATCCCGCAGTATTCAGAATCGTAAGAGAACTCCTTAACAAGGTTCTCGGCAAGGTATGCGGCAACACCGCTCTTATCGCCGATTCTTACAATTCAATTGACGCTATTCTTCAGAAGAGCTCTATTGCAGACCTCGCAGAGAATTTGATTTCAGGTATTGCCTATGCCGTTCAATCAGGCGGTCTTCTTGACGTAGCTCTTCCGTTCGTAAACTTCTTCCTCGGCTGGACTACTAACGCTCAGTCCTATGCTGAGCCTAAGCTTACAATAGATAAGGGTACACTTAACTATGTACAGCTTACAAACGGCCAGATGAATACTACTCTTAAGGTAACAAACGCATCTGCAGGTATGCTCTTAAAGCACGGCGATACATATGATCATCCTTATATGCTCACTCTTAAGTCTGTTACCGTTAACGACACCGAAATGCTCAAAAACGGCGAAACGACTCTTTCACCGTATGAGAGCACCGATGTTACTCTTAACGCGGCAGTTCCCACAGACAGCCTTGTAAAGGTAACCGCTGTTTACAGCTTCTCCTTCAAGGACGGTACTGCTTACGACGGCGACATTACTTCCACTACCTTTGAGTATGCAACCAACGATACAGCCGATACCGTCGGCACCCCTTGGTCTAAGGAAGATAAGAAGACAAACATATATGAGGTAGTTAAGATGAAGGGTGAAACCACCACAGATTACCTTGTAACAAGCGCATCGGCTCTTGCTTCTGCTATTTCAAACATTGCCGTAACCTGGACTAACCAGAGAGATTCTGATTGTAAGTTCGACGCAAGCTCTGTTTCCGCTTATAATTCAACCTACTTTGAGTCCTCGGGTCAGGCAGAGGCTCTCGTCGGTCAGAAATTCTTGACAGGCGATCCCAACGGTATTGTTACCGTTAACCCGCTCAGACTTAAATCCGATGTTGACGCAGCGACGGTTCCCTCGGGTGCCACATATGCTCTCGGTAACAGCTCGGTAACTGTTTACGGTGAATACAGGAAACGTCACGGTACTCTTACCATGACTGCCCCGTTCGGCACTCTCTATTACTACAATGCGATGCCGATTAAATCTCTTGTTGACAGCGAGTTCAAGGCTAACCGCGATTCTTCTAAGTATCCGGCAGAGGCTTGGGACACTTACTGGACAGCTCTTACCGCTGCTGCTAAGATTGCTTACGGCCCGTTCAAGAAGGCTAACCTCGGCAATTACAGTGATGCTAATCTCACTGCAGCCATAACCGCTCTTGAAACCGCCGTTAAGGCTCTTGATACAGCAAGCACAACACCTTCAAGCGGTTCCGCAACCGTTACACCGGCTCCCATTGAGGCTGCTCTTAAGGATGCCGGCGACATCAACTATCAGAACTTCGACCTCTATGCTTATTGGGCTTACGAAAAGGCAATGAAAGCCGGCAACGCTATCATTGACGCTTACAAGGGCCCCGTAGCTCCCGAAAAGTACATTGACGGCAGCTCACTTTCAGAGGCTGAAATTACTGCTATTGCCAACAAGGCAAACGCTACATATAAGAGTGCTATCGTAGCTTCCATGAAGGCTCCTTCAATCGAAGCTCAGAACGCTTATATGGATGCCGTAAAGGCTTACAAGGCTCCCAGTTATTCGGAGCTTGAAGTCCTTAACAGCGCTAAGAACATTGCTTGGTATGCAAGCTTCCTGAAGAGCGCTGCGGTTAAAACCGAAAAGCAGTTCCTTGATAAGGAAATCAAAGCGGCTAAGGCTCAGGGCTACAAAGAGGCTGATTACACAGCAGGCTCTTATGCAAGATACACCAAGGCTCTTGCAGCTGCCGAGGCATTAAATGCCAACGCTAATGCTCTTCAGTCCGAGGTATTCGATGTTAAGTATGAGCTTGAAATCGCTCAGCGCGCTCTTATGCCGAAATCGGCTTCTGCTCTCGAGGCAGGTGCTTACACCGAGCTTGAGGCAGTTATAGCTCAGGCTAAGTCGATATTCACTGACAACAGTGCATATACATTTGACGCTTCTAAGGCTGACGGCCTTTCAAAGACCGAAGCTTATGCTAAGCTCGTTTCCGTACTCGGCTATGAGTACACCGATGAGAAGGGCAACACAGCAAACCTTTACAGCGGCTCCGCTGAAAACTATGCTGCAAATGACCGCTTCTATTCAAACGTTGTAGCAGCTCAGATTGACGCTGTTATCACAAACCTCAAGAATGCTATGGCTCCGTTCGTATGCAAGTACGTAGCAGTTCCCACCACAGCGGGTTCAAATGAGGGCGTTTCCGTAACAGAGAACGCTTCTCTCATCACCGGCGTAACACCCGGCTCGCTCGCTACTGCCGACGACGTACTCGCAAGAGTAACGGCTAAGGATCCTTCGGCTACAACTCTTAATGTTGCCGCTAACGCTGCAGGCCTTTATGGTACAGGCGCTACCGCAACACTCAGCCTTAAGTCGAGCGGTGCTCCGGTTGCTATCTACACAGTCGTTATCTACGGCGATGTAAACGGCGACGGTGTTGTTGACGGATTCGATGCTTCCTCCATGGACCTCGCAATCAACAACAAAGCTGCTCTCACAGGCGCTTATAAGACTGCAGGCGGCCTTGCTACCGGTAAGGTTGACCTCGCTAACTACGGCCTTGTAGTTGACGCTGCTTACGGCGGAACTGCAATCGCTCAGAAGTAATTTCCTTTAATTACTTAAGTTAAAACCCGGTGGGGGAGTTATCTCCCCCACAAGGGCGTATGTAATGGGATATTCTTAAAAAGATTAGAGCATATACTTTAAAAGTGCGGCGGAATAGTTTTGTGAAAAAACGGTACAAAGCTTATAAGCCCGCGAGGAAATAACTTTATTTGTGATAGCGTAAGGGATATTTTCTTTCGGTGTGCCATTTTTATTCACAAATTATTGACATTGTGCTCTCAAAAGTGTATATTTAATATTGATTAAGAATAGAAGGAGGCAAAAAATGACCAAGGCAAAAAAGGCTATTAGCCTTATTGTATCTGTAGTTATGCTCCTTGGCGTGCTTGCAGTCGGCGTTTTCGCAAATGATAATACAGGTGTCGCAGAAAACGGCACTATCGCTTTATCGTTTGACAAGGCGTCATATAGCGCAGGCGATACGGTCAAGGTTACCGTAAAATTAACCACAGATTATTATGCTGCAACGGTTTCTGTTCCTGTTCAGTATGACAGCAGTGCTGTTAAGTTTGTAAGCGGCACAACCGCTTCAACGCTGTTCGGTGCAGGCGATGCAACAAAGACGGTCGTAAATGATGCTGCTGCGGGCGGCAAGACTTATGTCTATGTCGGCGTATTACCGCAGGCTGCCGGCGGAGCTGTTGCTCAGAAGGCAAACGGCGTCGTACTTTCGACCCTCACCTTTACCGCTTCTAAGGCCATTTCCGATACTGCGGCCGCTTTCGGTGTGCTTAACGATCAGAAATCAATGACCAATCTCGGCGGTAAACTCTATGTAGGTTCCTACAAGACCTCTGATGTAACCTCTACGGTTTATACCACAGGTCAGAAACTTACTTTCCCGGTAATGAAGGCTGCAGCTGATCCGGAACTTATCCTTACCGAAGAAGGCAACGGTGCGGTTATCAGAACCAACCTTTGCACTGGCTCGGGCGACTATGCCGGCTGTGTATTCGGTATAGATACCATTAATGGCGCAAACATTGAGGATTATGTTACTACAAAGGCAGGTTCTATTGAAGTAGTTGCCAACGATCAGGGTAATATGACTACCGGAGCTACCATCCTTCTTAAAGATGACAGCGGCAAAGTAGTTGCAACCTATGTATTCATTTACTTCGGCGATGTAAACGGCGACGGTGCAGTTGATGGTACCGATGCGGTTGCTGTCGAATTACATGATGCTTGGATTGAAACAATAGATGAAGATACTGCAGCATATTATGCAGCAGATGTAAACGGCGACGGTGCGGTTGATGGTACTGATGCAGTTGCTATTGAAGCACACGATGCTTGGCTCGAAACTCTTCCTGACCAGAATGTGATTGCCGGTAACGTCAATACTGCTTGGTAATGTCCTTTTAATCAATCAATTTTTACAAATAGGAGATTAATTTATGCTTAAGATGAAGAAAATTTTAAGTATTGCTCTTGTTGTAGTCATGCTCTTAAGCACAGTCGCAATCAGTTCTTTCGCTATTGATACCGGAAAAACTTTCGGTCTTGTACTTGAATCAGATAAGAAAGCATCTGAAATCGTACCAGGCGCAAAAGTTACGGTTACATTAAAATTCGAAGTAGCGGATTTCGACAACTTCCTCTTCTCTGACTCACGTACATGTCTCTTGTATGACAGCAATGTTTATACTCCTGACCTTTCTTCACGTGTTTTCTTGGGAGACCTTGCAAATTATGCAAAGGATGCTACTAAACCTAACATCAATGCAAAGTTTGCCGCCACTTGTATGAGCAACTCAACAATGAGTGATGCAGACAAAGCGCTGTATAACAGCGGTGTTATGCAGCAGATTCTTGCCGACGGTCCTAACCTTGGTGCTACATCTAAAAAGGGTGTAAAGATCACAGAAGAAGCTAATGGCATTTCTGTACCTGAAATGTCAATCACATTTGACGTAACCGGTGATGCAGCTGCAATCGCGGCTGGCAACATCAATATTGCAATGTGTGACTCGAGTACTAATGCAGCTCAGTATTTGAAGCAGACCGCTGGTACTACCGCTAACCCTACAGTTATTCCTCACGATAAAGTAAGTGCGGCAAAAGGTAATATCCTTGCTAACATGCCGTCAGCTCCGTCTTATGCTGTAGCTAAGTATAAGACTCAGGTTAAGTTCACAGGCGATAAGACAACTGCTCCGGATGATCTCTTCCAGTTCAGACTTACTTCGGTTATCACAGCTGCTGACTTCGCTGCTATGAACTCAAACGGCAATACAATTAAGAGCGTTGGCTTCATTGCTGCCAACACAGGCGCTGCCGATGCAGCTGATGCTAAGGCAGCAGTTGAGAAAGGCACCGCACTTCCGTCAGCTTGGAAGGCTGCTTCTACCGACTATGTAAGTCAGGCAAACGCTTCTTCCGATGCATACTTCGGCGCAATCGTCAAGAATATCTCTCATGCTTCTCAGGCAACTGATATTGACTGCATCGCTTATGTATGCTACAATGACGGTACTGCCGATCATTATGTTTGGTATTCCGCAGCTGTAACTGCTAAAGTTGCTTCAGGATATGATGCTGCTGTTGCTGCTTGGAAAGCTCAGTAATTGAATTTTACCAAGAAACCACAGCGAAACTTTACTATCGGTTCGGCTGTTCAAAACTGAATATTCCGTTCCGACATTAAATTTTATTATTATATCTTGAAAGGAGATTAAATCTCAATGAAACAGGTTTATCAAACACCGGATTTCGATGTTTCTGCATACGAGCTTGATGATATCATCACAATCTCCATAGGCACCGGCCCCGTAGAGGGCGGCGACTCGGGTTGGGTTGAGATCTGACGCTCACGTAGCAATCGATCCGATTTATTAACAATCATAAGCAGAGCAAGGTTCGCCTTGCTCTGTTTTTTTGTGCCCTGTTTTGCATTTTGTGCACCATTCCGTTTCTGTACCCCATTCTGATATCGTGTGCCTATTCTGTTTTTGTACTTAATTTAGGTGCTGTATGCCTATTCTTTTTTTGTGTGTCATATGAGGAGCTTTTCACACGCCCCTGCCCGCCCTTTTCACTATTCGTTTTCCACTTCCGTTTTCGCCTTTTTACTTTTCAGCCTCACTTGCAGAGAGCAAGCCTCGCCAAAGCAGTTTGGAAGCTTTTTGCCTCCCTTGAAAAGTGAGGTGGGTTGCCGAAGGCAAGCCGGAGGGATTTCATAGGAATTTAAAAAGAACGTGCGTGACCTTTTAATTCGCTTTTTGCCTCCCTTGAAAAGGGAGGTGGGTTGCCGTCAAGGCAACTCGGAGGGATTTCATAGGGTTATATGGAATTTAAATAGAATGAGCGTGATTATTTAATCCCTCAGTCCGCTCGTGAACTCGCGTCCAGCTCCCTTTACAAGGGAGCCTAATTTAATCCCTCAGTCTACTCACTTCGTTCGCAGACAGCTCCTGACGGGAGAGAGTCCCCTTTGTCGCTCCGCGACATTTCCCCACACTGTGGGGAATCGCCCTATTTGAGTGAGCCTACAAGGGAGCCTGTTTAATGTGCCTTAGTTAAAAAATAACTACCGCGCTTTTCAAGCATTTTATCTTTGATTGCCCGTTTCTTCGTCAATACTTTCCGTTTTCGAGATAATAGGCTTTTACTATTCCGACCTGCGTCTTGCTGTCGGTTATTTGGTTATTCATAACCATTTCAAACGCCTTTTGCAGAGGGATTTTCACAACCTCAAGGAACTCATCCTTATCAAGATGCTGCTCGCCGAAGGTGAGTCCTTTTGCAAGGTACATATGTATTATTTCTCCGCAATAGCCGGGTGACGGATACAAATTCCCGAGCGAAATATAGCTGCGTGCGGTAGCGCCGGTCTCTTCTTTTAATTCGCGCTTGCCTGCGAGGAACGGGTCCTCGCCTTTTTCAAGCTTACCTGCCGGCAGCTCCAAAAGCACCTCGGAATACGGGTAGCGAAACTGTCTTACGAAGATCAGCTCCCCGTCATCTGTAAGCGGCGCAACGCAAACCCCGCCGTTGTGCTCCACAACCTCGCGTGAAGCCGTTGTTCCGTCGGGCATCAACGCCTCGTCAACACGCATATTTACAATGCGTCCGCGAAATTTGTAATCCTGTTTTAAGGTTTTTTCTGTCATATCCATAATATTTCCACTCCGTTCGGAATATATATTGATAGTGTTATACCCGATATGATTTCGGGCAGAGCGCCGAGAATAAAAAGAAAGCAGTTGATAAAAATGATTGTTAACCCCGAACCGCTTACATACGACTCCGTAAAAAATATACTGTCCCTGCTTAGAAAAGAATATGATTTCGCCGGATACGAGGTTATAGGACGCAGCTGGACGGGAAAAGCCGTGTTTTCGCTCAGCATAGGTGACGGAAACGAAAAAGTGCTTTTTCTCGGCGGTATGCGCGGAAAAGAGCAAATCACAACATTACTGCTGCTACGATTTTTTGAAAGAATGTGTGACGCCGTAAAGAACGATAAAAAAATAAGTGCCGTAAAAATACGCAAGTCACTCCAAAACCGCAAAATAACGATAGTTCCCCTTGTTTCGCCCGACGCCCTGGATATAGCGGCAAAAAGAGCCGACGGAGCGGGAGTTTACGCCGGACTTGTTGCCCGTGCGGCAAAGGGAGATTACTCAAAGTGGAATGCCAACGCACGCGGCGTTGATATTTCGCGCAATTTCAACTTTCGCCACGACGAAATCGTGTACGACGACCTGTCTTTTTCCGGTCCGGCACCACAGCTTTACGCAGGACCCGTGCCCGAGAGCGAACCCGAGACAAAGGCGGTAGCGAATCTCTGCGAAGCCGAGCTTTTCAGATATGCGTTTTGCCTCACCGTAGGCGGAGAAAAAATATATTGGAGCGAACAGAAGGGCAATCTCTCGGAGACAGCCATGATGGCAAAGGTGCTCTCGTCGGTCAGCGGATATCCGCTTTGCCGCAAAGAGGAAAAAGAGAGGCTCGGAAGCTTTTGCGAATGGTTCGGCGCACAGCATCGCAGACCTGCATTTGAAGTCTCTCTCGAATGTCAAGAGTCTGCCCCCTTGGAGGATTTCAACTTTCTCTACAACAGATTCGAAGAAATGCTGACGCTTGGCGCGATAATGTAGTTAGTTTTTAACTACCGGTTTTTTAGTCTTATACTGCGCACCGCAAGGAGTCGGTGAACACAAAATGACACATCGTTTTTCGGCTTTTTAAAGCCTTGCAGAGTCAACAGCCGACTTCGCCGAAACCTTTTGCGTTTACGTTGCTTAATCTTCTTTTCCGTATTCGCGGACAAGCTTTTTGTAATGCTTGCCTTTTTCCTCAAAGTTTTTGTAGCAGTTATAGCTTGAAGCGGCAGGCGAGAGCAGGCATATTTTGCCCTTTGCGGTCACTTCATACGCTTTTTTTACCGCCTCGTCGAGATTTGCCGCTTTATATACGTTTTTCTGGGGTGCACCCTCGATTTTATCGCAGATCTTATGACCCGTCTCGGGTGTGCCTATCAGATTTTTGATATTGCTTTTCTTTAAATAATTTTCAAATTCGCTGTAATCAAGACCTCTGTCCATACCGCCGAAAATCAGCGTATCAACATTTTTAAGTGCCTCAACGGCACACTCTACGGCGTGCGGTATTGTCGCAATACAATCGTTGTAAAAGGTTATTCCGCGAAATGTGCCGACCTTTTCCATACGGTGCTCTATGCCGCTGAATTTTTCAACCGCTCTTTCGGCGGCCGCCGTATCCACACCGAAATGCTTTGCCGCCTCAAGGGCAAAGAGAATATCCTGCCTGTTGTGTTCGCCGAGAAGATGCTCGTTATTCACCGCAAACGGCAACGGCGCGTCCTTTTTTACGCCGACCTTGTGTGATTTGATTTTGCCGAGGTCACAAAGGCCGTCAAGCCCCTGTGTTGCATTATAAATGAAGGTGTCTCCCTCTTTTTGACGGCGAACAATGTTGAGCTTTGCGTTGACATAGCCGCGGAACCCGTCGCGGTAATGGTCAAGATGCTCCTCATAAATATTGGTGAGAACCGCAACCTCGGGTGAGGACGTGGTAAATTCGAGCTGATGCGACGACATCTCGATAACCGCTATCGTCTCGGGCGTGACCGTGTTAATATCCTCAAGCACCGGAACGCCGATATTTCCTATGAGGCGTGCGTCAAATCCGCCCTCCTTAAGCATATCGTAAATAAGCGTGGAGGTTGTGGTTTTTCCCTTGGAGCCTGTTATGCCTACCTTGCGGCACGGCGCAAATTTTAAGAACAAATCGGTTTGACAGGTAACAAGAGTGCCGTCTTTTATATCCACATCCAAAAAGGCTATGCCGGGGGATTTCATAACTATGTCGAAGTCGTTTAAGCTGTCCATATAGCTGTCGCCGCAAATGAGCGTGACGTTTTTGTCGTCGAGCTTTATCTCGTTTTTATCGGCAATTGTCAGGTGCATATCCGGGTACATATTCCTTAAAAACCGATATGTTGACATACCCTCTCTGCCGAAGCCGAGAATAAGCACCTTTTTATTTTTGAACATCGAAGCCGCACTCTGATACATTTTCATACATCTCCTTAACAGCAAACAAAAAGTCGTCGGGAACATTGTTTACGGGGTTATATTCGTTTAGTAATTTTTTATCTAAGACGCTCTTGTCCGCTCTTTTATAAAAATAATCGAGTAAATAAGGCATCTTTTTATTTTCCTTTATGAACCGCTGAGCCGTGAGCATAAGGGCATAATTTATCTCGCTTACCGTACCGACGCACTCAAACGGCTTTACCGGGGTGAAGCCCACAAGTCCGTCGAAAATATCCTTTAAGCTCTCGTCGGACAGCATCTCGCTGCCGAAAACATCCGAGAGAGTCGAAAGATGTAAAAACGGCGATAATATCGAATAAACAAAAAGGCACTTGGCACACTTACAGCACCATATATTTTTCTTACTGCCGCGGTTGCAACTGCGGAAAACCTTGTGATACTGCGGCAAAAGCGCAAACTGTTTTGCAATCTGCAATTCCGAAAACGGCCGTAAAAGGCTGAAATAGCGTATGCCCGAAAGCAGATTTTCGCCGACATACTCGGTGAAATCGTTTTCAAATCTATATGACTTTGAATACTGGTGATTGACCTCTCTGCCCTCGATGTTTCCGGAATTTGCGCTTGATTCATTCGAGAGAACAATATATTCGCCGCCTATGAGATAGGCGCAATACAGCGAGAGGAAAGCAACGATTGCCGAAAACGGCGTGTGACCGTTTAAAAATCCCTTTTTGTTAAGCTCCAGTAAGTTTTTATCTATCGTGCGATATGTCTTTATAATATCGTCCTCGCCGTAGCCTGCGGCAATGACGGTTTCGGTGCGCGCCGCCTGGTCGTTGACCGTGAAAAACTTATTTCTTTTACCGAACGGCTTTAAAAGCTCTGCCGTAACGGCACTGTCCTTTCCGCCGCCGACGGGAATAAGGTTGATACCGGCGGTTTTATAGCAAATCGGAGCAATATCATTCTCCGCTTCGTCACATTCTATTGTCATAAACGAGTCCTTATCAGTCTCTATGCCGTTTATATAGAAAAATTCGGATAAACCGCCGAAATAGAGCTGCTTCCAAAACTCCTTTTGCCTGTCGTTCAAAAAACCGCACTTAATTTCCACTCTTTCGGGACAAGCGATTTTCCAATAGCTGACAAGCTCCACCATGCCGAGTGAAAACACGATGTTTCGAGCCGTGGGAGACGAAAAATCGTTCAAAATATCAAGCCCTGTCAGCTCAATTTCGGTTTTTGGGTGAAATTCGCAAAGCCCGTCTATTTTGAAATCAAACGAAACGGTTATATATTTATCATCTTTTGTAATGTGATAATCCTCATAGGTAAAGGTCTTATATTGCTCTCTAAAGCGCGAAAACTTATCGTCAGACATTTTTTACCTCCAAAATTTCATTCATATTATTATACTTATTTAATACAAAAAAAGCAAGAAAACGAGGAAATTAACATTTCTTATAATTTTATAAAATAGTAATTGCTATTATTGGGCAATTATGCTATAATTTCACCATACTGGCTCTAACTATTATGAATAATACATAAAAGGACAGTAACATCTATTTTAGGAGGAATTTCCTGTGAAAGCATACACTTCAAACAACATACGTAATATTGCCGTGCTCGGCCACGGCGGAAAGGGCAAAACAACGCTGTGCGAAGCTATGCTTTACATAGCCGGCGCTTCGGACAGACTCGGCAGAGTTGCCGACGGTAACACCGTTCTCGACTTTGATTCCGAGGAAAAACGCCGCAAATCGTCCGTCTCTTCCGCCATAGCGGCACTTGAATGGGATAACACAAAGCTCAATATTATAGATGCTCCCGGTCTTTTCGACTTTGAGGGCGGTGCAGCCGAGGCAGTCAGAGCCGCCGAGGCGGTGCTTATAGTCACTTCGGCAGGCTCAGGCGTTGACGTGGGTACGGAAAAAGCATTCCGTGCCGCAGAGAAAAAGGGTGCGGCGAAATTCTTTGCCGTCACCAAAACCGATTCCGACCACAGAAACTTTTACAAGACCTTTGACGCCTTAAAAGAGGTTTACGGCAACAAGCTCTGCCCGACAATAATCCCGTATATGGAGGGCAATATTACAAAGTGCTATGTTAATCTTATGACCGGTATGGCGTTTTCATACGACGAAAACGGCAAAGCGACCAAGGTTCCCGTACCCGAGGACAGCGTTATTGAAGAGATGACCTCGGCGTTTATGGAGGCTGTCGCAACACCGACGACGCTCTTATGGAAAAATTCTTCGAGGGTGAGAAATTCACCAAGGAGGAAATATTAAAGGGCCTTTGCATAGGTATTTTCGACGGCTCGATTTACCCCGTATACGCGGTATCCGGTCTTACCTGCGCAGGCGTTGATCAGCTGCTTTACGGCCTTGCATGGTCCGCCCCCGGTGCATTCGGTTATGCAGGCGAAAAATGCACCTACGAAAACGGCGAAGAGGGTATTTTACCCTGCGACGAAAACGGTCCGCTCGCAGCCGTCTGCTTCAAGACGATAGCAGACCCGTTTGTAGGCAAGATGTCATTCTTCAAGGTTGTTTCCGGCAAGCTCGCGCCCGACACCGCGGCATATAATTTCCGCACGGGCGAAATCGAGAAAATGGGTAAAATCGTATTTGTAAAAGGCGCAAAGCAGGAGGACGCCCCCGCAATCATCGCAGGTGATATAGGCGTTGTCACAAAAATGGCAGGCGTTAAAACGGGCGACACTCTCTGTGACCCGAAAAACATACTCAAGCTCGCCGGAGTCGATTTCCCGAAGCCGTGCCTTTCTATGGCTGTTAAGGTGTCAAAAAAGGGTGAGGAAGAAAAGGTTGCCGCAGGTCTTACAAGACTTATGGAGGAGGACCCGACAATCACCTTTGCACTTAACAAGGAGACAAGGGAACAGGTGCTCTCGGGTCTCGGCGAACAGCATCTTGACGTAATCGTTTCAAAGCTTAAAAACAAATTCGGCGTAGACGTGACGCTGGAGCTCCCGAAGGTTGCATACCGCGAGACTATCAGAAAGCCGGTAGAGGCACAGGGCAAGCACAAGAAGCAGTCGGGCGGCGCAGGCCAGTTCGGCGAGGTGCACATGATCATCGAACCCTATTACGAGGGCATCGGCGAACCGAAGAACTACAAGGTACCCGGCAAGGGCGACATGGTGCTGAACCCCAAGACCAAGGAGGAATACGACCTGCCGTGGGGCGGCAAACTGCAATTCTACTCGGCGATCGTGGGCGGC
>ENA-OOZD01000656-OOZD01000656.1-human-gut-metagenome-genome-assembly--contig:-NODE-656-length-15763-cov-1.951872_pt1 | contig 15763 bp, 16 predicted proteins | sample MGYA00241186_ERZ501395 | MGnify/ENA primary metagenome ERZ501395 (study PRJEB25962, sample SAMEA2042730) | human gut metagenome | biome: human gut; feature: human-associated habitat; material: faeces... | reverse complement strand
CCGATATTGGCAGCTATATTCTCTATCTGTCCAACATAAATATTTCCAAGAGAAGATTTCTCCCCAACAGGTTCGAAGCGCAGTTCCATTACTTTACCGTCTTCTTCATACGCACATACATAGCACGGAATCTGCCGGATATTCATTTGGGTAATAATCAGTTTACTCAACTTCTTCACCCAGTGCTTCCAGAGTTACAAATTTATGTTCTTCCTCTGTTCCTTTATCTGCGTATACTTCCAGACGTTTGATGGAATAAGCAAATTCCGGAAGTTCTATGCCAAGCCATGAGAAGAATGTATCTGTTACCAGTTCCGGTTTTGTGTAATTGGCACTTGCGGAAGCAAGCATCATAAAGATCTTGTCTCCCTGAAGTTCCATCTTATAGATAAACGGGCGAATATCAATTTCCTTTTCGCTTCGTTTGGTCTTTTTCATTACTTTGATCTCCGGCTGCGCCAGGAAATCACTGATTTTATCTTTCCAGGAAATTTCAGGCTCTTTTCCCGGACGAAATTCTACATAATAATCGGCTGCTGCCACCAGTGACATTGCCTTACCCGCCTTTCCGTCCTCAACCTGACGGGTACTGAGTACATGTACCCCTTCTACCATCACTGCATCCAGACGTCTTGTAATCTCTGAAGTAGGAACTGTCTCTGCCAGCTCCAGATCGAAGTACTCTCCCAGACTTTCCGTACCAACTCCTAATGGTGCGGCAAAAGACATGATCATATGCGGACTGTATCCACCGGAAAAAGCAACCGGAAGATTGGCTCTGCGGATAGCCTTCTGGAAATAACGCATGGTATCCAGATGTCCCACAAATTTCACAGGACCCTCTTTGCTGAATTTAATTCTTACCTTCATAACATACACCTCCGCCATAACGCATAGCACCACAGCCGGAACATTTCTGACGGCAGTTTGGTGTTACGGTTTCTTTCTTTGCCTGTTCCCATTCGTGGATCAGGAACTTCTTGGTCACTCCTGCATCAATGAAATCCCATGGAAGGATCTCATCTGTGGAACGTTCTCTGAGAGTATAGAAATCAATATCTGTGTTGGTTTCCGCAAAAGATTCTTTCCATATATTATAGTCAAAACTCTCTGACCATGCATCGTAGATCGCACCTTTTTCATATGCTCTAAGGATAACTTTTGAACAACGGCGGTCACCTCTTGCAAGGAAACCTTCAAGAATCGTTACATCCGGCTCATGCCAGCTGTAGCGGATACTTCTCTGGTTTAACTGTGCGCGGATCTCGCTTTTTACGACCTTTGCTTTCTCCACGAAATCTTCCTCTCTGTACATACCTGCCCACTGGAATGGGGTAAATGGTTTCGGTACAAAGAAAGAGGTACTTACATTGACCTGAACCTTGCCATTACGTTTTTCTTTCGGCACTTCTTCATAATAAGTTTCTGCAATTTTCTGAGCAAGATGAGCAATACCTTTCATATCATCTTCTGTTTCAGTTGGAAGTCCGAGCATGAAGTAAAGCTTTACCTGATTCCATCCACCTTTGAATGCTTCACCTGCACCATGAAGAATATTCTCTTCAGTCAGACCTTTGTTGATAACATTACGCAGACGCTGGGAGCCTGCTTCCGGTGCGAAAGTAAGGCTGCTCTTCTTTACATCCTGTACCTTGCTCATAACATCCAGGGCAAAAGCATCGATACGCAGGGATGGCAGAGAGATATTGACAGCATTGCCATGAAATTCTTCGATCAGGAAGTTTACCAGTTCCTTCAGCTCAGAATAATCACTGGAGCTTAGAGAACTTAAGGAAATCTCCTCATGACCGGTGTTTCTCAACATTTCCATGGCGTACTTTTTCAGAACTTCCACATCCCTTTCTCTGACGGGACGATACAGCTGTCCTGCCTGACAGAAACGACAGCCGCGGATACAGCCTCTCTGAATCTCCAGAACGACTCTGTCCTGTGTGACTTTGATATAAGGAACTACCGGCTTCATAGGATAAAAGCTGTCGGTCATATCCGTTATCAGCTCTTTGCGGATCCTTGCGGGAATTCCCTCTTCCGTAGGTCGAAAGGAAGCAATGGTGCCATTTTCATGGTAAGTGGTCTCATAGAACCGGGGCACATACATTCCCGGCAGCTTTGCCGCCCGGCGGAAGAATTCTTCTCTGCCTGTCTTCTCCGTCCGGCATTTCTTATAGAGATCGATCAGCGGCCGGTACTGGGTCTCGCCTTCTCCGATATAGAAAATATCAAAGAAATCGGCAATGGGCTCAGGATTATAGGTGCAGGGACCGCCGCCGATAACGATGGGACAGTCCTCTCCACGTTCGGTGGCAAGCAACGGGATCCCCGCCAGATCCAGAACCTGCAGAATATTCGTATAACACATTTCGTACTGAATGGTGATTCCCAAAAAGTCGAAGTCTTTTATCGGATCCTGACTCTCCAGGGCAAACAGCGGAATGTTCTCCTTACGCATAATTTCATCCAGATCCACCCAGGGAGAATACACACGCTCACACCAGACATCATCCCAGGAATTGAGCATGCCATACAGGATCTGGATTCCCAGGTGGGACATACCGATCTCGTAGACATCCGGGAAGCACATACAGAAACGGACATCAATGCTGTCCCTGTCCTTCACTACGGCATTGACTTCGTTGCCGATGTAGCGGGCCGGTTTTTCGATCTTCATCAGAATATCATCATTTAACGCTAACTTTTCGTTCATATTTACCTCAGGTTATTGATTTTTACATATAATTTTTCATCTGCCGGACATCTCCGTCTGTGCAGGGAACATCGGAATAACGGGCTTTTTCATAGATTTCAGCCATTCCTTCCACATCCAGCGATTTTTCGGCATCTCTAGCAGTATAAAATGGCAGGCTCATCTTTGCAAGCCCGCTGGCATTTATTTTTTTCTGATACATCTATTATCTTATCACTAATATTTATATTTTTGCAAACATTTTCTAAATTTTCTTTTTTTTCTAGTGTTTCTATATTTAGAATAGCTATAATTCCATTGGTATCTATTAAGGTATCCTTTCCTATATGCAAATACACTAAATTATCTCTCCTTTTTTTACTTGATACAAGTAATAATCCACATTTTCATTAATAAAGTTTATTTTTTCTGCACAAGTTATTATTACTTGTGTATTATTTATATTATTCAAAAAATTTCTTCTTCTTTTTATATCTAGTTCTGACATAAAATCATCTAATAGTAAAATTGGCTCTTCTTCAATTTCATCATGAATCACTTGTAATTCAGACAATTTTAGCGATAATACTGCTGTTCTATTTTGCCCTTGAGATCCATAGATACTTAATTCTTTGTCATTTATGTATACCTCAAAATCATCTCTATGTATCCCCTTTGTTGTATATCCTTTTATAATGTCTAATTTTCTTCTTTGTGTTAATAAATCCATATAATTTTTCTTATTTTCACAACAAGATGTATAAATAATATCAATTTTTTCATTATCATTTGTTATTTTTTTATGTATTATGTTTATCTTTTCTATAATTTTATTTATAAACTCTCTTCTATAATTACTTATTATATTACCATATTCAACTAGCTTTTCATCCCATATTTCCAATAAACTCTCTGCTTTTCCCTCTTGTCTTATCTGTCTTAAATAATTGTTTCTTTGTTCTAATGTTTTATTATACATATTTAGAATGTATACATAATTTGGTCTTAATTGTCCTATCATCATATCTAAAAATCTTCTTCTTAGTGCAGGAGTTCCTTTTAATATATTAATATCATCTGGTGTAAATATAACAATATTTATTTTACCTAATAGCTCACTTAATTTTTTAATTTTTACACCATTTACTAAAATTTGCTTTTTATCAGAAATACAAATTAAAATGTTTCCATCTCTGTCTTTTTTAGAATACTCAACTTTTATCCTAGCATTTTCTTCACCTAATTTAATAAGCTCTTTTTCTCGTGTTGTTCTAAAAGATTTTCCAAAAGCACATAAGAAAATTGCTTCTAAAATATTAGTTTTGCCCTGTGCATTATCTCCATAAAAAACATTTATATTTTTTTTTAATTTTATTTCTTGATTCTCATAGTTTCTAAAATTATGTAATTCTACTTTGTTTATGTGCATATTATTCCTTCATTCTTATTGGTAAAATCATATATATATAATCTCCATCATCAATAGGTCTTATAATACATGGTGAAATACTTGTACCAAAATCAACATATATTTCTGGGTCATCTATTGCACGTAACGCATCCAAGAAATACTTAGGATTAAATCCTGCCTCTAGGTTTTGTCCTTCTGTAGCACAATAAATTTCTTCTTTTGCATCTCCTGTTTGATTTGTACAAGATATTATAACTTTACCTATATCCACACATACTTTAACAGGATATTTTTTTTCTTTTTCTATTGCTGATGCAGAAATCAAACTTATTCTTTCAAAACAGTCTTGAATATTTTTTCTATCTACCCTTATCCTTGTTTCCCAGTTTTCTGGAATAACACTTGAATAATTTAAAAATTCCCCATCTAATAATCTTGTTACAATTTTGCAATTTTCCATTTCAAATAATGCTTGATTTTTATTTACTCCTATTTTTACTATATCAAAAGAGTCTAATAAAATTTTATTTATTTCATTTAAAGTTCTGCCTGGTATTACAGCAACAAAATCTTTTACTGCTTCTTTTAAAGCTTTAGTTTTCCATGCCAATCTAAATCCATCAACAGCAACAACATTTAATCTATTATTTTTAATTTCAAATAAGCATCCTGTAAAAATTGGTCTATTTTCTTCTGTACTAACAGCAAAAATAGTTTTTCTTATCATTTCTTTTAAAGATTTTTGTTCTAATTCTATAGAATTTTCAACATCTATCTTTGGAAGTTCTGGAAATTCTTCTGGATTCATTGTTGCTAATTTATATAATGAACCTTCACATTCTATTATTAGTAAATTATTCTTATCTAAAGATATACTTATTTCTGTATCTGGTAATTTTCTTATAATTTCACTAAACATTATACTATTTACAACAGTAGCACCTTGTTCTATTATTTGTGCTTCATTAATAATATATTCTATCCCCATTTCTAAATCATATGTTGTAAACTTTATATCATTATCATTAGTTTGAATTAAAATTCCTTCTAATATAGGCATTGTAGTTTTACTAGCAACAGCTTTTGTTACGGAATTAATAGCTTTAAGGATATTTTCCTTTTCACAAACTATTTTCATTTTTATCGTCTCCTTATTATAATATAATTTAATATTTTTAGTAGTAGTAATAGTAGGTTATGTGGATTATGTGGAAAACCCTGTGCATATCTTATTTCCTTAAGAAAAACAATGTTAATAATTTCGTGGAAAACTAATAAAGTTATCTACAGTGTGAAAATTATTTTGTGAGTAAGTTTAATATTAACAAGTTTTATACAAACAATTAACAATTATATGTGAATATCTAATGCATTGTTTCCGTAGGAAGAGAAAGCAATTTTTTTTGCAAACACAATTTTATCAAACACAAATTTTTGAAAAAACCATATAGTTATTTATATATGAATTATTTGTCTGATGTAAGCAAGTTTTTAACACTATCCACAATTCTTTTTGTGCTTGGATTTTCTTTTACTTCATTCTCGATTTTATTACAAGCGTGTAAAACTGTAGTATGATCTCTTTTTCCAAATTTAGCTCCTATCACTGTCAATGGTTGTCCAGCAACACTTCTACATAAATACATTGCAATTTGTCTAGGAAATGTTACATCAGCAGACCTTTTTATTCCTTTTAAATCATTAACAGTAATATTAAAATATTTAGAAATTGTTTCTTGTATCAATTCTATTGAAAGTACTTTTTCTTTTTGAGTAACAACATCATTAATTGCTTTTTCAGCCATCTCCATAGTTATTGGACTATTGATTAAAGAAGCTTTAGCAATTAATTTATTTAATGTACCTTCTAATTCTCTTATATTAGAATCTATTTTTGTAGCAATGTTAGATAAAATATCGTCATCTATAATAATATTATCTAATTGTGCTTTCTTTCTTAAAATAGCTAAACGTGTTTCATAATCTGGATTTGAAATGTCAGCAATAAGACCCCATTCAAACCTTGACTTTAATCTATCTTCTAGAAAATTAATATCTTTAGGAGGCCTATCACTAGATATAACTATTTGTTTACCACTTTCATGAAGCGCATTAAAAGTATGAAAAAATTCTTCTTGAATTCTTTCTTTACCTGCAATAAATTGAATATCATCTATTAACAATACATCTATATTTCTATATTTATTTCTGAATTGTTCGTTTTTATTATCTTTAATTGCATTAATTAATTGATTAGTGAATTTTTCAGAAGTAACATATAATATACTTGTATTTTTATTATGTACTAATATTTCATTTGCAATAGCATGCATTAAATGAGTTTTGCCCAAACCAACGCCACCATATAAAAAAAGTGGATTATATGATGTGGCAGGAGCTTCTGCTACAGCTAACGCAGCAGCATGTGCAAATCTATTGTTATTTCCAACAACAAAACTTTCAAACGTATATTTAGGATTTAAGTTAGAATTTAAAGTTTGAGTGTATTGTCCTACTTGTGATATAGATGATTCTTGCTCATCTTCATTATCTTCATTTAATATAACTGTAATATCCCATTCTTTGTTTGTTAAATATTTAAAAGTGTTTTTGAATAATTCATAATAACGTGACATTATGGAATCTTTTTGGAATTGTGTATGTGCTACTAAAACGATAGTGTTATTATCCATACTTTGCAATTCTAAATCTTTAATCCATGTCTCATAAGATATTTTTGTAACTTCACCTTTTAACAATTCTTTTGTTTTTTCTAAAAATTCATCTAATTCTTCCCTCTGCATTTCTTTTTCAATCCTTCCAGTTATCCACAGAGTTATCCACAAATGTTGATAACTCTGTGTGTAAATAAATTTATTATTATAAAATAGTAAAAACAAAAATCTAGAAAAGTCTTGTTGCCCTACTGTTTTTCTATCATATCAAAAATGTAACAAAATAGTCAATACATAAAATAAATAAATGTGGAAAACTTTTAAAAATTGTGAAAAGTTACTTCTAAATATTGACATATTCATATTAAGTGTTATATAATTATACTACTTGTGAAAATAAAGTTAAATATATCTATTACGATAGAGAAATAATATGCAGGAGGTGCAAAAATGAAAAGAACATATCAACCTAAAAAAAGACAAGAACAAAAAGAACATGGTTTTATGAAAAGAATGAAAACAGCATCAGGAAGAAAAATATTAAAGGCAAGACGTGCAAAAGGAAGAAAAAAAATAAGTGCGTAAGAGAAAAGGTCACGTGAATGTGACCTTTTTGAAATAGAAAATATAGAATTTGAGTGATTTTATGAAAAAAAAGAAAACATTAAGAAAAAATTATGAGTTTAAAAATGTGTTAACAAAAGGAAAGATGTACGCGGGAAAACAAATTCTTATTTATATTTCTAAGAACAAACTCAATGAAAATTTAATAGGAATTGCAATTAGTTCTAAATTATGTAACGCAGTTAAAAGAAATAACATAAAGAGGAAAATAAAAGAAAATTATAGACTAATTGAAGATAAGATAAAAAAAGGAAATAATATAGTATTTCTATGGAATAAAAACACTGAAATAGATGAATTGAACTTTCACACTATAAAAAAAGATATGGAAAATATTTTTAGCAAGGCAGGAATAATGGAATGAAAGCTATATTTATAAAGATGATTTTATTTTATCAAAAAAGGCTATCATCATTAATCAGTTCTACAGGAATTAAGTGTAAGTATTATCCATCTTGCTCAGAATATACAAAACAAGCAATAGAAAAGTATGGCTCAATTAGAGGAGTTTGTTTAGGAATAATCAGAATTTTAAAGTGTAATCCATTTTCAAAAGGTGGATATGACCCTTTAAAGTAGTAAAAAATTAAATATATTAAAAAAATTCATGCCTAAGGAAGGAATGATAGTAAATATGGGTTTTATTTCAGAAATATTTGGCTACGTGTTAAATTTTTTGTATGGAATATTTAATAATTATGGAATTGCAATAATTGTCTTTTCTGTATTACTTAGAATAATTTTAATACCAATAACAATAAAACAGCAAAAAGCATTAAAGAAAAATGCTAAACTGCAAAAAGAAATGAAAGAAATACAGGAAAAATATAGGTCAAATCCGGAAAGATTAAATCAAGAGACAATAGAGTTATATAAAAGAGAAAAAATGGGGCCATTTAGTGGTTGCCTTAGTGGGATTTTACAAATAGTAATAATATTATCTGTATTTTGGCTTGTAAGTAAGCCTCTAACATATATGAAAAAAATTAATCCGGAAATAATAGAAAAATATGCTCAAGAGCTAAAAGAAGATGGAACAAATTCTTCATATACAGAAATAGCAATAATAAATAAAAAAGCGGCAGAAGATCCAGAAGTATATATAAATATGGAATTCTTAGGATTAGATTTAAGTAAAGTACCAACACAAAGCTTGGATGATTATAAGGTATATATAATTCCAATACTGTATGTTATTTCTTCTATAATTTCAATAAAATTAACAACAAAGATGAGTAATAAAAATAATACAAAAAAAGAGAAAAAATTGTTATGTGAAGCGAACGATAAAGATAACATAAAAGAAGAAAAACAACCAGACGAAATGGAAATGATGCAACAAATGAATAATAATATGTCATATATGATGCCAATAATGTCTGTATTAATAGCAATTATAGCTCCTTTAGGATTAGCGTTATATTGGTTTATAAGTAATGTATTAATGATAATTGAAAGATTAATTATAGATAAATTTATAAATCAAAAGGAGGAAATTGAAAATGAATAGCGTAATAGCAGAGGGAAAAACTACAGCAGAAGCAATAGAAAATGGATTAAAACAACTAAATGTATCAAAGGATAAAGTAAACATAAAGGTATTAGAAAATGCAGAAAAAAGAAGCTTCTTTAGTATTTTAGCACCAAGAGTGGTAAAAGTGGAGCTAACATTAAAAGATGTAAAAGAACATTATGCTCCAATGCAAGAACATGTTAATCAAATTACTCCAGAGCAAATAGAAATAGCAAAAAAGAATTTAACAGTTTTTTTAGATGAATTCTCTACAAAGTTTGAAGATTTTGATTATGATATAAAGGTAAATGGAAATGACATAAATGTTGAATTAAAGGGAAATGATTCAAGTAAGCTAATAGGCTATAGAGGAGAAACCTTAAATTCAATACAGATAGTAATGTCTACAATTGCTAATAAAAATGTAATGGGGAAGGTAAGAATAATATTAGATATTGCAGGTTATAGAGAAAAAAGAAAAAAGGTTTTAGAGGATTTAGCAGACAAAATTTCAAAAACTGTAATAAAAACAGGAAAAACTATAATGCTAGAACCAATGCCAGCATATGAGAGAAAAATAATACATACTAGATTACAAAATAATGAGAAAGTAAAAACATTTAGTAAGGGAGAAGAACCTTATAGAAAAATAGTTATATCAAAAAATAAATAATAAAAATCAGAAGTCAAAGTTCAGATTTTAGTTTTAACACTATTTCTAACTTTGACTTTTTTAGGAGGATAATAATGAATACAATTGCTGCTATATCAACTGCGATGGGAGCAGGAGGAATAGGTATAATAAGAATGAGCGGAAAAGAATGTTTTGATATTTTAGACAAAATATTTGAACCTGCTAAAAAAGAAAATATAGATAAAATAAAAGGTTATTCTATTAAATATGGATACATAGTAAATAAAGAAACTAATGAAAAAATAGATGAGGTTTTAGTTTCATACTTTAAAAGTCCAAAAAGCTATACAACAGAGGATATGTGCGAAATTAATTCTCACGGGGGAATCGTTGTAGAAAAAGAAATTTTAGAATTATGTATAAAAAATGGGGCTATATTGGCTGAACCAGGAGAATTTACAAAAAGGGCTTTCTTAAATGGAAGAATGGATTTAGCGCAAGCAGAATCTGTCATGGATTTGATTAATTCTAAAACAAGTAGAGAAGCAAAGGCTTCTATAAATCAACTTAAGGGAGGACTTTCAAAGGAAATAAATCTGATAAAAAAACAACTATTAGACATAATGGCAGACATAGAAGCAACAATAGATTACCCAGAGTATGATATAGAAAATGTTACACAGAAGAGTGTTGAAAAAAAATTAAAATCTGTAAAAGAAGAATTAGAACATTTAGAAAAAAGTTTTGATAATGGTAAAATATTAAGAGATGGAGTAAAAACAGTTATAATTGGAAAACCTAATACAGGTAAGTCGTCGCTTTTGAATTTACTGTTAAAGGAAGACAGAGCTATTGTTAGTGAAATAGAAGGTACAACAAGAGATACAATAGAAGAGTATATTTCTATAAATGGAATTCCTATAAAAATTGTGGATACAGCTGGAATAAGAAATACAAGTGATAAAATAGAAAAAATTGGAGTAGAAAAAGCTATAAATTTAATTGATGAATCTGACTTAATAATTGCAATTTTTGATAATTCAAATAAATTAGAAGAAGATGATGAAAAAATATTGGAATTAATAAAAAATAAAAATGCCATTATCTTATTAAACAAAATAGATAAGGAAGATAAGATGAACGACGAGAATAAAAAAATAGCCAGTTTAAATAAAAAGACAATAAAGATATCTACTAAAACAAAAAATGGCTTAAATGAACTATATGATGCGATAACAGAAATGTTTGATTTTGAGGAGATAGAAAAAGGAGAAGAAACGGTTATAACAAACATTAGGCACAAGAATCAGATAAGTATGGCAATAAAAAATGTTATTAACGCTATAAAAACAATTGATGAAAATATGCCAATAGATATTATTGCAATATATATAAAGCAAATATTAGAAGATTTAAGTAAGATAACAGGCGATAATGTGTCAGAAGATATTATAAACGAAATTTTTTCTAAATTTTGTCTTGGAAAATAAAATTTAACCTATAGGTAAAGTCTTGCAAGAGTAGGGATACAAAGAAAAATGTTGAAAACAAAAGTGACGTTATTTGACAAAAAGACAAAACATTTTTAAATATAATGGACTAAATAATAAAGAATATAAATATTGATAAAAATAGTGTTTGTACAAAACCGTGTTTCTGTTTCATGGAAAACGGCTTAAATAAGGGGTTTAATGAAAAAAGGAGAATGTATATATGAAATATGATGCAGGAAAATATGATATAGCAGTTATTGGCGCAGGCCATGCTGGATGTGAAGCAGCACTTGCTACTGCAAGAATGGGTCTAAAAACTTTACTATTTTCTACTACATTAGAAGCAGTTGCAAATATGCCATGTAATCCACACATAGGAGGAAGTTCAAAAGGTCATTTGGTTAGAGAATTAGACTGCCTAGGGGGAGAGATGGGCAAGAATATAGACAAATCTTTTACACAAATAAGAATGTTAAATACATCAAAAGGACCAGCTGTGTATTCTTTAAGGGCACAGGCGGACAGAAAAAAATATCAAGCAGAAATGAAACATACATTGGAAAAACAAGAGAATCTATTTCTTAAACAAGCAGAAATTGTGGATATATGTGTAGAAAATGATAAGGTAAAAAGTATAGAGACAAATGTAGGCGCAATTTATAATGTTGAATGTGTAATAATTGCGACAGGAACATATTTAAGGGGAAAAATACATATAGGTGAAACCAATTATGATAGTGGACCAGATGGAGTATTTCCATCTATTAAACTTGCGGATGTATTAAAAAGATTAAATATAGAAATATTTAGATTTAAAACTGGGACTCCTGCAAGAATTAATAGAAAAAGCGTAGATTTTTCTAAAATGGAAATACAAGAAGGAGATATTAATCCAGAAGCTTTTTCACTAGAGGACAAAATTGACAAGGATACAAAACAGTTGCCATGTTACTTAACATATACAAATGAAAAAACTCATGAAGTTATAAGGAAAAATTTATATCGTTCACCATTATATTCTGGTAAAATAGATGCTACAGGACCAAGATATTGTCCATCTATAGAAGATAAAGTAGTAAGATTTGCTGATAAAGAGAGACACCAAATATTTATAGAACCTATGGGAGAAAATACAGAAGAAATGTATGTGCAGGGAATGAGTTCATCACTTCCGGAAGACGTGCAAATAGAGATGTATAGAACAATAGCTGGCTTAGAAAATGTGGAATTTACAAGACCGGCATATGCTATAGAATATGATTGTATAAATCCTATGGAACTTAAGCTATCATTAGAGCATAAAAAAATAGAAGGAATGTTTTTTGCAGGACAAATAAATGGAACATCTGGATATGAAGAAGCAGCTGTTCAGGGCTTAGTGGCAGGAATTAATGCAGGTTTGAAAATAAAAAAGGAAACTCCATTAATTTTAAAAAGATCAGATGGATATATAGGTGTTTTGATTGATGATATAGTTACCAAAGGGACAAACGAGCCATATAGAATGATGACCTCAAGGGCAGAATATAGATTACTACTAAGGCAGGACAATGCGGATTTAAGATTGACACCAATAGGATATAGGGTAGGCTTAATAAGTGAAAAAAGATATAATGAATTCAAAAATAAAAAAGAGATGATAGAAGAAGAGATAAATAGATTGAAAAAAACAACAATAAAGCCAACTGATGAAGTAAATCAATTATTAAGAAAATTTAATTCTTCTTCAATAGATACAGGTGTAAAATTAGCTGATTTGCTAAAAAGAACAGAAATTACATATGAAATATTGCAACCAATAGATATAGAAAGAGAAGATTTACCAAACGAAGTAAAAGAAGAGGTAGAAATACAAATAAAATATGAAGGATATATAAAGTTACAAGAAGAGCAAGTAGAAAAATTTAAAAAATTAGAAAATAAAGTAATACCAGAAAAAATAAGATATGATGAAATAAAAGGATTACGATTAGAGGCTAGACAAAAATTAGACAAAGTAAAACCTATATCAGTAGGACAAGCAAGCAGAATATCAGGTGTTTCACCAGCTGATATATCAGTATTATTAGTATATTTAGAGCAAATGAAAGGAAAAATTTAAGAATGGAAAACTTTAATAAAACAATTATAGAATTATCAAGGAAAATTGATGTTGAAATAGATGAACAAATGTGCAAACAATTCTATCAATATATGAAATTACTATTAGAATGGAATGAAAAAATTAATTTAACCGCAATAACAGAAGAAAATGAAGTAATATTAAAACATTTTATAGATAGTTTAACAATAAATAAATATATTGAAGAAGGAGAAACAATAATTGATATTGGAACAGGTGCTGGATTTCCAGGTATACCACTTGCAATAACAAAAATGGAGAATAAAATAACACTAGTAGATTCATTAAACAAGAGAATAAATTTCTTATTAAAGGTTAAAGATGCTCTTAATCTTAATAATGTAGAGGCGATACATGGCAGAGTTGAAGAAATAGGAAAAAACTGTAATCATAGAGAGCATTACAATGTAGTCACCTCAAGAGCGGTAGCAAAATTAAATATCTTATTAGAATATATGATGCCATTAGTAAAAGTTGGCGGAAAATGTATTTGTATGAAAGGTTCTAACATAGATGAGGAAATAGAACAATCAAAGAAAGCTCTAAATATTTTAGGTGGTGAAATAATAAAAGTAGATAAAATGGTACTTCCTAGTACAGATATTTCTAGAAATATTATATTAATAAAAAAAGTAAGGGAAACACCAAAGCAATACCCTAGAAAGCCTGGTACACCTGCAAAGGAGCCGATTGCTTAGAATATGTAGAAGATACAAAAAAAATAAAATATTTTAAAAAATTTCATTGACATATTAATAATATTTTTATATTATTAATATGTTAAATTTTTTATAAATGGAGGCAATCAATTTGGGAAAAGTAATATCAATAGCAAATCAAAAAGGAGGAGTCGGAAAGACTACTACCGCAATAAATTTAAGCACTATCTTAGCTAAAAAAGGAAAAAAAGTATTAATGATAGATGCAGACCCACAAGGCAACGCAACAAGTGGCGTAGGTGGAGATAAAGAAGTAGAAATTTCAGTGTATGACTTATTAATTGAAGATATAGAATTGAATGAAGCAATTCAAAAGACTAAAATAAAAAATCTAGATATATGTGCTTCAAATATAAATTTAGCAGGGGCAGAAGTACAACTTGTTAATATGGAGAAAAGAGAGTACAGACTAAAAGAAAAATTAGATCCAAAAAAGAATAATTATGATTACATAATAATTGATTGCCCTCCTTCATTAGGTTTAATTACATTAAATGCATTTACCGCATCTGATAGTGTTTTAATACCAGTTCAATGTGAATACTATGCTTTGGAAGGTCTTGGACAACTGATGAATACAATAGATTTAGTAAAAAGACACCTAAACAAAAGTTTGGAAATCGAAGGCGCTTTATTGACTATGTTTGACATTAGGACAAACTTATCTAATCAAGTTGTTAAAGAAGTTAAGAGATATTTTGAGAACAAGGTATATAAAACAGTTATTCCAAGAAACGTAAAATTAAGTGAAGCACCAAGCTATGGAATGCCTATTACAGTATATGATCCAAGGTCAAAGGGAGCAAAAAGTTATGAGAAATTTGTTAAAGAGTTGATGAAGGCAAACGAAAATGATAGTAAAGGAAAGCATGCAAAATAAAAAGAAAGGAAAGTGAATACAATGGCAAAAAAAACAGGATTAGGTAAAGGGCTAGACGCATTGTTTAGTGATAAACCATTAACACAGGCAGAAGAAGAAAAAATATTAAAAGAGGGTGAAGAATTAGTACAAAATATTAAAGTGATTGAAATAGAGCCAAATAAAGAACAACCAAGAAAGCACTTTGACAGTGAAAGTTTAGAGGATTTGGCAAAATCAATTAAAAGGTATGGGGTAATTCAACCAATAATAGTAAACAAGAAAGACAACTATTATATGATAGTAGCAGGAGAAAGAAGATGGAGAGCTTCAAAAATTGCGGGATTAACGGAAATACCATGTATAGTAAGAGATAATGACGAAAGAAAAAATAGAGAAATAGCATTAATAGAAAATATTCAGAGAGAAGATTTAAATCCAATAGAAAAGGCTAGAGGATTTAAGCAATTATTAGATGAATATGAATTGACACAACAAGAACTAGCTGATATGGTTGGAATTAGTAGAAGTGCATTAGCCAATACTGTAAGGTTATTGAATTTAGATCCAAGGATAATGAAGTTAGCAGAGGAAGGTAAATTGTTAGAGTGCCATTGTAGATCTTTAATGGCAATAGATGATGTAGAAAAGCAATATAAAGCAGCATTAAGAATAATTGAAAATGGAGATACGGTAAGAGACATAGAAAGAAAAGTAAAAAATACAAGAGAAGCAAGAAGTAAAAAAGATAATAAATATGAAGCAATATACAGAGATATAGAAGATTCATTCCAAAGTTTTTTTGGAACAAAGGTAAAATTAAATGCAAAAAAAAGAAGTGGAACAATTACAATTCAATATTCAACAAATGAAGAACTAGAAAGATTATTAGAATTAATAAAACAGTAAGAAATGTATTGACAAATACGGATAAATTGTGTTAATATATAAAAGGTTGCTATAAATAGCAACTAAATGGAGAGGTGGTCGAGTTGGTTTATGGCACCAG
>ENA-OOZD01000585-OOZD01000585.1-human-gut-metagenome-genome-assembly--contig:-NODE-585-length-17190-cov-2.035541_pt1 | contig 17190 bp, 9 predicted proteins | sample MGYA00241186_ERZ501395 | MGnify/ENA primary metagenome ERZ501395 (study PRJEB25962, sample SAMEA2042730) | human gut metagenome | biome: human gut; feature: human-associated habitat; material: faeces... | reverse complement strand
CACTGCCGCTGAGGCAATCGGGAATGAGCAGGGCGAAAGCATTCGGACTTGGCACTCTTTCTGGAATTGTTGAGCCTGTTTTCGGACTTCTCACCGTTCTTGCCGCAGGTGCTATCCAACCGCTTCTTCCGTGGCTTCTTGCCTTTGCCGCAGGAGCAATGCTCTATGTGGTGGTGGAGGAGCTTATCCCCGAAGCACATCTGGGGGAAGGTCACATGGGAACAGTTGGCGTAATGCTAGGCTTCTTGCTTATGATGATACTTGATGTGGCACTAGGATAAAAAGGCATATTTGTTAAAAACTGCAGTGAAATTTTTCGCCGCAGTTTTTTTGTTGTGATAACGCACAAGTATCATGTGTTGACTTTGTGAGTTATTGCTTTGGTCTTTTTGACGTTTTTCGGTTGACAAACGGGGCATGATTTGGTATAATTGAATATGTGTAAAATATGTTCTGTTAAAAAGATAAAAAGAACAAAAAGAGAGCAGCGATAACCCTAAGACAACGAAAGGACAGATGAGAATTGACAAAGATAACTCGCACCTTTATTGCCTCTGCAGCGGCGTGTTTATTCGCCATTATGCTTATGACAGTAAGGTGCTTTGCTTATGATTATTCCACTATCACCGGCACAAAAGCCAGTGGAGCGGAAATAAGCGGATATTCGGGAGCGCTTGAAGTGAATGTTGTTGACTTCGGCGCAGACAAAAAGGGAAAGAAAGACTCCTCAAAGGCGATACAGAAAGCCCTTGACTATGCCATTGACAACGGCTCCAACTCTGTGCAGATAAAGGTCGTTGTGCCGAAAGGAAAATACAGGATAGACAAGCTTTTGGAGATATATTCAAACACTTGGCTGTATCTTGAGGACGGAGCGACTATTGTCAGAAATTTTGACAAGGGCTGTATGATAAAGAACGCTCAGGCAAACGGTGCAGGCGGATATGGCAGCGAGAGAAATATCGTTATCGAGGGAGGCTGTTGGGACGGCAACCCTTCGCCTACTTCAAGACCATTTTCTAATATGAGATTTGGTCACATGAAAAACCTTTGGATAAAGAACGTTGAGATAAAAAACAATTACAATGGTCATCATGTTGAGATAGGCGGTGTAAAGGGCATCACTATCGAGGATTGCGATTTTCATGGTTATACGGGAACATTTCAGAAAGAGGCTATACAGCTGGATACCATAAGTAACAGTGATGTTTTCCCGGCGTATGAGCCTTTTGATGATACCCCTTGCGACAATGCTGTAATAAAGAACAACAAATTCCATGACCTTATAAGAGGTCTTGGCTCACATTCAGCTTGTCTTGGTGTATATTATACTAATACACTTATATCAGGCAACTCATTTTATAATATGAGCGGAACAGCTATCGTACTTATTAATCATAAAAAATGTATAATCGAAAACAATACTATGAAAAACGTTGGCTGTGCCATAGATTTCAAGTACATGACCGATTATGAAAATGCAAATTTCCATGTGCCTAATTCAGGATATGCAGGTATAAAGGATCGTCTTGACGATAATGCCAATACCATAATAAGAAACAACGACATAACCGTTGTGGGTACATATTATTATCCCCAGCCGTATGCTATCCAGATATTCGGCAAGAAGCTTGAAAAGTCATACTCACACCCTGATTACAATTACACTGTAAAGGGCGTGAAGATAGTAGACAACACTATAAAAACAGCTGGTTCGGCAGTAAGGCTCACGGACGTTTCGGGAATTTTCATAGGTTCTAACGATATAAGCTATGACTATGACAGATATAATTATTCCATGGATCTTATATGGCTCAGCGAATCATCACAGGTGACTGTGACCAAGAATAAGCTTACAGGCACAAAGCAGAACAGCGTTTATATAAGCGGTGGTTCAGGCAATGAGGTAAGCTCAAATACCATTAAAAAGCCAGGCGTGTCGGGAGTTTATGTTTCAGGCGGTTCTGATAAAAATACCATATCAGGCAATACTATAACCTCCGCAGGCTCCAACGGCATAAAGATAACCAAAGAAGCTAAGGCAGATGTGAGAAAAAACACTGTTAAGAAGTCTAAAAATCACGGACTTATATTTACTGGCGGAAGAGGTAAGGCTTCTGACAATATCCTTGAAGAAAACGGTCTTAGCGGTTTTATGGCTGACAACAGCGCTTCTGTGGAATTTTTCAACAACACCTGCAATAAAAATAAAGGTTACGGAATAAAAGCTAATAAGAAATCTCAGGTTAAAATAAGCGGAAACAGCTTTGCTGACAACAGCAAGGGCGATATTTACGTCACAGGCAGTGCGGCAGTGCTTCTGAACGCACCTGATAACGTAAAGTCGCAGGATATCTGCTCTGATAAGCTCACTTTAACATGGGACGAGGTGTCGCAGGCTGACGGCTATTATGTTTACAGAAAGACCGACGCTGAGGACGCAGAGTTTGAGCAGATAGCAACTGTAACAGACGGCACTTCATTTACAGACTATGGACTTGTTCCAAAAACAAGATATGTTTATAAAGTGAAAGCTTTTCTTGACACTGTTGACAGTGTCCAAGAGGGAAGCGACAGTGCAGATATGAGCATAAAAACAAAGCTCACTATTGTGGGCTGTACCACAAATATGCGTGGCTCTATGTCATACACTGGCAAGGAGAGAACACAGATATTTGACGTTTTTGTAGACGGAGAAACGCTTATTCCTGACGTTGATTACAGAACAGTTTACTCTGACAACGTGAACATTGGAACTGCAAAGGTGACGGTTATAGGCATTGGTCAGTATTGCGACTCGGCTGATTTTCAGTTTGACATAATGCTAAAGTCTGACAATGTGATGGTCATAAAGCCGCAGGAGCTTAACCGCAAGTCTATCGTTACGGGCAAGCCTACAATGAAATCACAGGGCTATGAGGTAGCAGAAGCGGTCAAGGATAAGCTTGACCACACATCTCACAGAGAGCCTGCCATAGTGGTGAACTACAATTCACCTTCACAGGTCATTGCAAAGGCGAGAGCAGATATGTTGGATCTTAGAGTGCGCTCATATCGTGAGCTTACAGGGGAAACTATTTACGGCGCTTGGCTGTAAAATATAAAAATTGGCATAATAAAACACGGCTGATACTTTTTTCAGCCGTGTTTTTTTGTATGTCTTTATTCTTTCCTTACTGTGGTGTCTGCTGAACGTCCTGCATTTGCGGAGCAAAATTTGCAAGGGAATAGAGCCTGTTCATGAAATCACCGTCAACAAAGAGGTTTTTCACAAGCACCTTTGTGTCAGGATTTTTGTTCTTAGGGTTGATCGTCTGCTGATAAACTGTTAGATAATTCTCATTGCCTGACTTGCTCACATAGCAATCTATCACCATATATGTAGGCAGGAATTGAGTAACAGCCGTCTGATAATCAAAAAGCGTGTAAGGGCTTTGCTCCATTGAAACCTTAAATGACTTTATGTCCTCAGGCACCATGAATTTGTATGCATCCTTGAGGTTTTTGTATTCTGCCCAATCGTCCTCAGACTCTATAAAAGGCTCTTTTGACTTGATTCTCACACCGCCCACAAGGAAAGCCAGCAGAAGGATAAATTCACTGCCCCATACTATCCACAGGATCGTGCCGTTCACAAGCGAGCCGTTATCTCTTGATGAATGTGATGACTTGTAAGACCAGCGACCCTCCTTGTTGATAGACTTTATATCATTCCAAAGGTCAGACGGGTGTGCGATTATGTCAAAAAGACCTGTCTTGTCATACTTCCTGAAATCGTAGGTGTAGTCATATGCGTTCATGGTGTATGACTTTTCAAGGCTTTTCTGTGCGGATTTTTTATCCTTGCCAAGAAGCTTGTCAAGCTCGAAAAACTGCCATACAGACTTTTTCTGCATTGTGGCAATGTCCTCATCTGAGAAATCGCCTGTTGAATCGTTGCTGAAAAGATCATATGCCTTGGTCTGGTGATAAAAGTCATAATAATCACCGAAGCCGTCTGTGTTTTCATCGAAAAGCATATTCAGCTCGTCATAATAATCATAGGCTGTGTATTCTTCCATAAGCTCATAGCCATATTTTTTCAGATCGTTGTAATCATACAGCGCCCATTTAAAATATGAGGCAAATAAAAAGCCCACCACTGCACAGGCAACTGCCACAACTGTGTTTCGCATTTTGAATGCTCTGACTATCTTTCCTCCCACAAAGCCAAGTGCGCATGACACCGCTATCGCAGCGATAACGTTGAGATAGATGATAGTGCACCAGCCCTCAAAAAGCAGATAGAGCCAGAAAAGCAATCCGCCGCATACTGCCGTTGCAAGCACCATGAGCACTGCTCCAACTGGGCTGAATTTGCCCGACTCTTTGTAATGTTTGTGTTCTCCCATTTAAAATACCCCCTTATATACTTCAGGCATAAGCCATGAAGAAATTATATCACAAATTTAAAGATTTTTCAATAGTTTTGCTGAATTTATGCAGACATAAAGAGAAATTTTTGTGGAAAACTATTTGCAATTATGAAAGGAGCGAACTTAGATGATAGAAAAGGATACAATAAAGCTTCTCAGGGAGTGCGATGCAGGCATAAAAATGGGTGTGCAGTCTATTGAGGATTCGCTGAAATACACTTCAAACGGAGAGCTAAAGCGAACGTTAGAGAAAAATCTTGCAGGGCATGTGGAGATACAAGAGAAGCTTCAGGGACTTTTAAATTCATATCATGACAGCGGAAAAGAACCGCCTGCTATGGCAAAGGGCATGGCATGGCTTAAAACCAACTTCAAGCTTGCGGCAGAGAGCAGTGACGACGCTGTGGCAGATTTTATAACAGACGGCTGTAATATGGGCGTGAAGTCCCTGTCTGGATATCTCAACAATTATAAGGCGGCAGACGAGAAGTCCAAGAACATTGCCAAGGAGCTTATATGTCTTGAGGAACGCCTTTCTGTAGACATGAGAGGATATCTCTCTGCAAAATAGGCATGAAAATGGCAGCCGTGGAGTTTTTCCTACACGGCTGCCTTGATCTTATTTAGATACAACGCAGTTTTTGCCCTGATTTTTGCCCTTGTATAGCAACTTATCCACTTTTGAGATACCCTCGTCATAGTTTTCGTTCGGAGTCACTGAGTAAACTCCAAAAGTCATGGATATATTGAAACTTCGAGAATTTTCCTTAAATGTACACTCATGTATTTTCTGGCAAATGCTCTTTGCTATCTTCTCACAGCTTTCTGTGTCTGTATTTGGCACAACGAATAGTATTTCCTCACCGCCCCAACGGCACACATAGCCCTCGCTAGGCACGTTTCCAGCTATAACATCTGATACCACTCTAAGAACCTCGTCACCGACTTCGTGACCATATGTATCATTAACGTGCTTGAAATCATCGATATCGCCCAAACACATAGAATATACGCTGTTTGTCCTGCGGCTGTTGCTTTCTATCTTTTTGATAAAATCCATCATGGCACGGCGGTTGAAAAGCTGAGTGAGTGGGTCGATAGTAGCGAGCTTTTGAAGCTTTTCGTTCTGTGCTTTTGCTTCACGCTTGTTATGCTCATTTGTGAAAATGTATATGGAAGATACATAGATAATTATAATAAAGCTGCATAGAGTATTGTAAATGTATAAGATATTCTCTCTGTTGGTATCAAAGCTGTAAGGTGCGACCCTGTTTGTGACTATGATACGCATGACTATGAACACAACAACATCAAAGGACGAAAGTATATATGGTATCGCTTTCCTGTTTTGTACAATGAAAAATGGAATAGGTATTATACACAGCATTATCTGCGTAAATCCTGCTGACCAGCCTATGTAATAAGCACCCATGCAGGCGTGTACTATTATCTCGCCAAGCACAAGGTAAGTAAATGACATTTTGCCTATCTTCTTAAAATGAAGCAGGAAATACATCGCTGCATAGAATGCTACGCTGAAATAGTTGTAATATACCATTTGGTATACTCCGAACCGATAAAACAGCACAAGATATATTATATGACCTAACAGCAGTATGATATCACCATAGCGATATATTTCCTCTGCGGTGAACATTCCTGCAAAGAGGTTTATTTCTTTTTTTATTTTCATACATTTGTTTCTTTCTTTGATATTTGGTTTAATGTTATAAACAAAAACACTTTACTTTAACAGATATATTATATACTATTTTAAACGTTTTTGCAAGACTAAATTTGTACAAATTATCATGATGAATTTTGTAGGTGCTAGCCTAAAAAGTGCGAAAAATGGCGCTTTTTTGTTGCTTTTCATAGAGCACATAAATCATATTATATTGATATGAACAATATGAAAAAATATAGTGAAAAAAATATTGCCGGCAAGCCATGGGCTATTGAAAAATCCTGATGGATATGTTATAATAATGCTTATGAGTATTTTTTAAGAGGGTTTTATTATGCAGGGTTGTAAAAAGGTTGTTTCCATTCAGGATATATCAGGTCTTGGTCGGTGTTCGCTAACAGTGGTGATACCTGTGCTTTCCGCTATGGGTATTCAGGTGTGTCCTGTGCCTACGGCTGTGCTTTCGGCACACACCGGCTACAGCGAGTTTGTTATGAGAGATCTTACAGACTTTATGAAGCCTGCATTGGAACACTATAAAAAAATGGATATGAAATTTGACTGTGTGTACAGCGGGTTCCTAGCTTCAAGCGAGCAGATAGACCACTGCCTTGAGTTTTTCGAGGCTTTTCCTGACGCCCTGAAGGTCGTAGACCCTGTTATGGGTGACGGCGGAAAGGCATATAAGACCTACACAAAGGAGCTTTGCAGCCGCATGGTCGAGCTTGTAAAGGTGGCGGATATAATCACGCCTAACCTCACAGAGGCGGCTATACTTCTTGGTGAGGAATATCCTACGGCTTCAATGCGCAGCTCTGAGATAAAATCATGGCTTGTAAGGCTTTCAAAGCAGGGCGCAAAGATCGTTGTTATCACAAGCGTAAATCTTGCAGACGGCGGAATGTCAACTGTGGGTTATGATAAGGAAAATAACAGCTTTTGGAAAATAAAGAATGATTATGTTCCTGCACACTATTCAGGAACGGGAGATATGTTCACAAGTGTTCTTATTGGAGGACTTCTCAAGGGTGACAGCCTGCCTATCGCAATGAACAGAGCCACAGCGTTCACAGAGCTTACTGTCAAGACTACATACAGCTACCAGACCCCATGGACAGACGGTCTTATGCTGGAGGGTCAGCTGCCATGGCTCACAAGCTATCAGGAGCTTAGGGACTATACGAATTTGTGATATCTGGAAGTGTTACCGAAGATGAACAGACTTAATATCGTGCTTGTAGAGCCGCAGATACCGCAGAACACAGGCAATATTTCAAGGACTTGTGCAGTGACAGGTGCGGCATTGCATCTTGTGAAGCCTTACGGCTTTGAGATAAGCGACAAAAAGCTAAAGCGTGCAGGGCTTGATTACTGGGATAAGCTTGAAATATACGAGTATGATAATATTGATGACTTTTTTTCTAAGAACAGCGGCGAGTTCTATTTCTTTACCACAAAGGGCAGAATGGTACACTCAGATGTGGATTATCCGCAGGATAGGGAAGTGTATATAATTTTCGGCAGAGAGGACAAGGGTCTGCCTGAAAAACTGCTTTATGAAAATCCCCAAAGCTGTGTGAGGATACCAATGAGGAAAACGCTCAGAAGCCTTAATCTGTCGAACTCAGTGGCGATAGCCTGCTATGAGGTGTTAAGACAGTGGAATTATCCCGACCTTGGCAGAGAGGGCAAGCTGACGCAATATACATGGGACGAATAAAATAAATAAAAAAACGGAGGGTGAATTTATGGCAAAAATAAAATTTCTTACCGACTCAGCGAGCGATATCACTGATGAGCTTGAAAAGAAGCTGGATATTCAGATAATGAATTTCAAGGTGGCAATGGGTGATGACAGCTACACATCAAGGATAGATTTCGACAACGAGAAATTCTACAAAATGCTTGACGATTTTGACGGCATACCTGTTACATCGCAGATAACAGCCTTTGAATATCAGGAAACTTTTGATAAGCTCTACAGCGAGGGATATACTGCTGTTATAAACACTACCATAAACTCAAAAGGCTCGGCAACATACAACAACGCTGTTATGGCGGCAGAGGAGTTTTATTCCGTTCACCCTGAAGCAAAGGGCAAGTTCACTATATACAATATAGACGGCGAGAGCTACTCAGGAGCGTATGGTTATGCAGTAGTTCAGGGCGCAATGAAAGCCACAAAGGACGTTCCTGCGGCTGATATCGTGGCATTTATGGAGGACTGGATAAAGAACTGCGTTATTTTCTTTGCACCATATACACTCAAATATGCAAAGAAGTCAGGAAGAATTCCGTCTGCGGCTGCTTTTGTGGGCGAGGTAATGGGTCTTAGACCTATCATGAGGATACATGACCATGCTATCGTTACAGAAACAAAGGTAAGAGGCGACAAGGCTATTGTGCCAAAGATACTTGACCTGACTGTAAAGGAAATGATACCGCAGACACCTTACTGCATAGTTTACGGCAATGACGAGAGTGTCAGGGACGAAATGGCGCAGGCTATGACGAAGAAGGTGGGCTATCCACCTGTGGAGTGTTTCCAGATAGGAGCGGCTATTGCAATAAACTCAGGTCCAAAGGTGACGGGCGTTATCTTTAAGGCACAGAATAAGTAAATTTGATATGGATATAAAAAAACGGACGTTTCGCTTTGAAACGCCCGTTTTTTGTCAGCTCATGCTGTTATTTGTTTTTGCGTGATCTTCTGCCTGCAACTACAAGTCCGCTTCCTGTGATAAGGATAGTAAAGAGGATACCGCCAAGGTCATTGCCCGTGTTAGGGTTTGTGCTTCCTGCGTTGTTCTTGGCAGGGGTCTTGCTGTCAGTATTTGAGTTGCTGTTTGTGCTTGTGCCACTGTTATTTGAACTTGTGTCTTTGATATCTGAGTTTGTATCGCTGCTGTCAGAGTTTGTATCATTTGCCTTTGGCGTCATAGTAAGGTCAGTGATGACCCACAAGGTGCCGTCAGAGCCGTCGCTCGTATCATTTTCATAGCGTTTGTAATTCACAAATTCGCCGTTGATTTTCAGCTTAGTATCAGGTCCGAATATGTAAGAGGTATTTTCACTCTCAACAAAGCCCACAGCTTTCACATACACGCCGTAATGATATGTCTTTCCACTTTCAAAAGTGGTTATCTTATTTTCATAAGCGCCGCTGAAGAAATCCGCAGAGATCGCACCTGTCTTGCTGTCCAATTCCCACCACTCGCAATTGTATGCATACTTCACGCCTTCAGGACTCTTGCCGGTGAATACGGGCTTGTCGCCGTCCTTGAAGTTGATGGTGGCGTCGTTGATCTCCACCACGTCAATAACTTTCACGGTGGACGGCGTCATGGTCAATACATTGCTGAACCAAATGGTTTCACCGCTATCATCCACATCGATCTGATCGGGTGTCAGGGTGATTTCTTCGCCGTTGATATAGAGCTTCGTGTTCTGATCGAAGCGGTAGCCCTCTTCCATGCCCAAATCGGAAATCTTGAAATATACGCCATAGGTATAGCTTTTGTCGGCTTCAAATTCCGTAATGAGCTTACCGTTATAGCGTTCGTTCCAGTAGTCGCTGGAGGTAATGCCATAACCGCTGCCGTCATTGGCGTCCCACCGCTGATGATCGGTGTCAACGATAGGGTCAATGACACCGGTGCTGAAAAGCGGTTTATCTCCGGCATTAAAGTTGATAATGGCATCAAGTCGGATCTCTTCAACAGCCTGACCGGGTCGCAGCTCTGTTCCATATTGAATGAGGCAGGTCTTGCCGTCATCCATCACCATGACCCACGCGCTAGACGGCAGGCTTGCTCCATTCAGTGTAACATTTTCATTTTTCAAATTGCGATCAAAGGTATAGCCGTCCTTTGCCTGAAGTTTCACGGAATATATATACCTTCCGCCCTTTTCAAAGGTATTGAATCGAACATCGTCGTCCGAATAAACGCTTTCATCAGAATACCAGTAGCCAACCGTGTGCATGGTGTCGTTGGCGTCCTTTTCCTGCTTCTTCCAGCGCTCAAAGAGAATATCATATTTATCCTGATTAGTGCCTGTTCGCTTGGCCGATGCCTGCGGGGCATTGCCCGGCTGATAATCGAGCTTCACGTTTTCGATATCGATCATGTTAATACTGCTTAAAGTTGCCGCAGGCGTCCAATGTGCTTTTAGAGTAATATTCCCAGTGATCTTGGCATCAAAGGTATACTTTGCATCATTTAGATACCACCCAGCAAAATCATAGCCGTTCCTCTTCGGTTCATTTGGCTCGATCGCAGAAGTATTCAATACCTTTTGCTCTGACACTGCACTTCCGCCGTCTGAATCAAATGTCACTGTGAACTCATCAAAAGACCATGGAAATACACCACAGTTCTCGATCGTACCTCCAGAAATGACAACGATCGCCGTATTGTTTTTGCCATATACTGCATTGCCGAGACCTCCCAAGTCTACCTTGCAGTCCTTAATTGTGCCGCCGGTCATGGTGAAGCTGCCATTTTCGTATATGTTCACTGCACCGCCATTATTGCATGCAGAACAGTTTTCAATCGTTCCGCTGTTCATCACGAAGAAGCCGTCCTGCTTGACAAATACAGCACCGCCGTCGTCCTCCGCTCTGCAGTTGCTGATCGTACCATCGTTCATTGTAAATGTGCAGCCCATGCCTATATCCACAGCAGCGCCGTCATCACCTGCTTTGCAATCCTTAATAGTACCGCCGTTCATAACGAACTTGCCGTACTTGACCGGAGTTTCCGTTACACCAGTGTTGGATACATCCACTGCGCCGCCGTCTCCGTCGGCATCCGTGCAATTCACGATACTGCCGCTCTCTAGAGTAAGCGTTCCGCCCTTGACTTCAAATCCGCAGTTCTTGTTCTGCCCATCGATCTTGCCATTGGTGCCGCTGTCCTTTACTGTTAGGTTTCCGCTGCTGCGCACCCGAATTATATCCTCATCTGTCGAGCTGCAGCTCAGGGTATATCCGTTGAGATCAAGAGTAACAGTGCGCTCCACATCTAGTTCCCAGGTGGTCTCAATGTTTCCGCCCAACTTGATCTCTGCAAATTCCGTATTTTCCAATGCCGACTTCAGTTCCGTTTCATTACTGACTGTAGAATTTTCAGCAAATGTCAACATAGACATTTGTGGTGCTGCCAAACATAGGGTAAGGATAAAAGCGGTTATTCTCCCTTGCAGTGATCGTTTTTTCATAATATACATCTCCTTTTGATATTATATTTTTTCTTATGTTTGCTATTATCCTATAAGCACACCTCCATTACTTTGTATTTTCCCTAATGTGATATCCTTTATCACATTATAACAAATCTATGAATAAATTTGTGATTTATTTCATAATAGTCATATGCCAATTCTGAAATTATATATCGTGGGGGACTTCCTTTTTTGATAAATATGATATATAATTAACGTAATACCATATGACAGCGGGAGGAATCGTTAAAATGAAGTTTTGCGAACAGCTTGGTAAGTATATAGAACAGCTTTCCTGCACGGCAAAGGAGCTTTGTGAGTTGTCAGGAATATCTCCCTCAACATTTAGCAGATACAGAAGCGGAGAGAGAATACCTGAGATAGACACTGTGGCGTTTGACGGGCTTTGCAACGCTTTTGAGGCTGTGGCAAGGGAAAAAGGCTATGGCGATATGACAAGGGAGAACATAAAAAGAGCCTTTCTTGACTGTGAAGATATCATACCTGCCGACAGAGAGTCTATGCGGCAAAATTTCAATACCCTTATCTCAGCCCTTGATATAAACATCAAGCGTATGTGTAAGGAGATAAATTATGATGTTTCCACCGTTTTCCGTATACGGAACGGTACTAGAAAGCCTGCCGACCCAGAACGCTTTGTCGCCGCAATAGCAGGCTTTGCTGCAAGGGAGCTTAGAACTCCCACAGAGATATCAGCGGTCGCACAGCTTGTGGGCTGTAATGAAAGTGATATAGAGGATGTGTCACAGCGTTATGAAGTGATATGCAAATGGCTGTTCAGCGATCATGCCAGACAGAGCAGAGAGATAAAAAGCGGTGGAATTGAAAAGTTTCTTGATAAGCTTGATGAGTTTGACCTGAACGAATACATAAAGGCGATACGGTTTGATGAAATGAAAGTACCTGCATTGCCTTTTCAGCTTCCTGTGTCAAGAAGTTATTTTGGCATCAAGGAAATGATGGAAAGTGAGCTTGATTTTCTGAAAGCCACAGTCTTGTCACGTTCTAATGAGCCTGTGATAATGTACAGTGATATGCCTATGAAGGAAATGGCTGATGATCCCGAATTTCCGAAGAAGTGGATGTTCGGTATGGCTCTTATGCTTAAAAAGGGTCTGCACCTTTGTCAGATACATGATCTTGACCGCTCCTTAGATGATATGATGCTTGGTCTTGAAAGCTGGATACCGATGTACATGACGGGGCAGATAGCGCCTTACTATTTGAAAAACGTACAGAATAATGCTTTTTTGCATTTGCTGAAGGTATCAGGTGCGGCGGCTCTTTCAGGGGAAGCCGTGGCAGGCTTTCACAGCGAGGGCAGATATTATCTGACCAAGTCCAAAAAGGAGCTTGGATATTATCGTAAACGTGCCAATGATCTGCTTTCAAATGCCTGCCCGCTTATGGAGATATACCGAAATGACAGGGAAAAAGATTTCAGCGATTTTCTCACTGCCGACTCTCACAGACGTGGCGGGCGCAGTAGTATTTTATCTGCTCTGCCTGTTTATACTATGGATAATGACCTGCTCAATAGTATACTTGACAGAAACGGTATTGACGACCGCCGGGGCAGAGATATAAAAGCTTATGTCAGCGAGCGTAAAAAGCGAGTTGAGAGCATACTGGAAACCATGACCATAGAGGATGAGATATGCTGTCTTTCCCGAGAGGAATTTGAAACACGTCCCCACGCCCTTGACCTGTCGGGTGTATTCTGCGCCAGTGATGTTCTTTACAGCTATGATGATTATTCTGCACATTTAAAAAGCACAGAACGCTATGCACAGACACATGAAAACTATAGCCTTAAATATGCTAAGCGGCAGACCTTCTGCAATTTGCAAATACTGATCCATGAAGGTCAGTGGGCGATGATATCAAAGGGAAACGCGCCTGCTATACATTTTGTTATACGACACCCGAAGCTTCTCAGCGCCTTAGAGAATTTCATTCCGCCTGTTATAGAAGATCAATAAAATGCAGGATCACACTATCCCCTTGGTGTTCCTGACGAAAAAACGGACGCTTCCGATGGAAACGTCCGGTTTTATAGCCAAAAAAAATATATTCGATTATTATTCTTCGTCCTTTGCGGCAAATCTGTTGAAGATAAATGCAAATATCGCAAAAATAACATATCCTGCGGCAATGACAGTGAGAATGTTCTTTGTCATTTCAACGCCTGTTGACGGATTTACTTTTGAGCTGTCAGCCTGCGATGAAGCCTCGTCAACTATCTGCTGTATCTTTTCTGTTGCCTGTGATTCCGTAAGCTCCTGAGAACTGTCGCCCTCGCTTACTGTAGTAACAGCTGCACCGGCATTTGCAGGCTGTCTGGCTGCTGTTGTGGTGATGCTTTCAGGCTGTGTGTTTTCGTCAGCCTTTGGCTCTGTGCTTGCTGTTGTAGTCGTTGTGGTCGTTGTATCGTCAGCAGGCTTTGGTTCTGCCGCTGTGACCTTTGTAACGGCTGATGTGTCAACTGCTTCCTTGACAGGCGTTACTTCCACGGAAGCTATCTGAAAATCTGCATTTGCCTTTAAGTAATAAAGCTGTACGAAAACCTCATCACTTGTTCTTGAAGGGTCAAGATCTGAGTATATCCACTGTGCTTCCTCGCCGCCTGTGAGCTTCGTACTCTGTGCAGACCAGCTTCCGTCTACCAACGCACCCACTGCACCGCTTGCGTTGCCTGATGACTTTACGTTGACCTTTACATTGTAATGCTGTGAATAGTCTGTTATGTAGTCAGAAAGCTTGAAGCCGAACTGAAGGGAAGTTTCGCTGTTGAAGTCAGCGTCACCCTGCTTGTGTGTGAAAAGCGGTTCGGACTCAGGCTGTGCAGATGTTGCGGTTGTAGTGGTCTGAGTTTCGCTCTTTGCTGTTGTAGTCGTTGTGGTGGTTTCAACAGGCTTTGTTGTAGTTGTTGTAACTTTATCAGACTTAGCCGTAGTTGTGGTAGTCGCTTCGGACTTGGTCGTAGTCTTTGCTGTAGTCGTCGTTGTAGTTGTGGTCGACTTTGATGTAGTTGTAGTAGCTTCAGCCTTAGATGAAGCAGTCGTAGTGGTCGTTGCAGGAGTTGTTGTGATCTCCTCCCCTGCACTGACAGTGAGCGGTGAACCCTCTGTAGGTGCTGAGTATGAAACTGACTTGTATCCACCGTCAGCTTCCGCCACCATTGGTTCAACCTCTACCCAATAGTTTATCTTGCCTGTTACGCCGTCCTTTACCTTGAAAGTTGCAAGGGCAAGGTCTGTTCTGTCCTTTATGTTAGAACCTGTCAGGTTTGCACCGACTATTTTTATAGTGCCTGATGAAGCAACATAGTTGGTTATAACAGAGAATTTGCTTCCCACATTGTATGTACTCTCGCTCTCCTCATTGGTCGGCACATATACTGTTACCTTTGACGGGTCATAATGCAGGTCTATAGTGAAGCCTGCAACGCCTGTTTTATCAGGATCAAGGCTCGCTTTTATGTTTATGCTGTCGCCTGCCTGTGCAAAGTTCTTGTCGCTTGTGAGCTTTATCTCGTTTCCGCCTGATGCACTAGCCACTGTGGAAACAATGCTCGTGAGCATAAGAAACGCTGTTGCCACCGACAGCGCCATCTTGTTTATTTTCAGTTTTTTCATTTGATACCTCCGTTGCAAAACCGTGTTTTTCTGTCAGTATTTTGCTCTTGATTAATTTTGTTTACTATTGTTTTGTCTTTAATTTGTAATATTTCATTATAAAATATTACAAGTTCTGTTACCTTTGTCGTAATAGGATTATATCACAATATAAAGTAACACGTCAATAGTCAAAACAGCGAAAATAAGCATATTTTTTTGGATATATTTATAATGAGAGCATTTGTGTCACAATATGTATGTAACGATCAACAGCAAAGCCACTAAATAGGCTGTAATAAATCTGTAACTTTTAAGTGAAAGCTGCATTTTGCTAAATGTAAATTTTTTATGAATCAAAAAGACTGTTGACAAAGCCCTGAGAAATGTACTATAATGAGGGTGAAGTTTTGTACTTGATACAGAAAAATGTACAAACCAATGTGTGTAAAAATAAGGACTTATACATAGGCGTGCCTTGTTGCGGTATTGCCTATATCTTCTGAGGTGAACGAGTTGATAAAAAAGATGATTTCATATATCCTGTCATTTGCTATTGCAGCGTCAATGGCGGCTTCATGTTTGACAGCTTCAGCGGCAAATATGACGGGAAGCTGTACGGCAGACGTTCTGAACGTTCGCAGCGGTGCAGGCACAGGCTATTCTAAAACAGGCACAGTAAGCTATGGCGACAGCCTGACTATACTTTCCGAAACCACCGACTCAAGCGGTGCGAAATGGTACAAGATATCATGCGGCAATGTGACGGGCTATGTTTCGGCGGCATATGTTCAGCTAACATCAAGCGGCTCGCAGGGCAGTTCTGACGCTGATTTTGAGAGCTATATGACAAAGCAGGGCTTTCCTGAAAGCTATAAGCCATATCTGCGAAAGCTCCATGAACAGCACCCAAAGTGGATATTTACCGCTCAGAAGCTTGGCGTGGATTGGAACACTGCGTTAAAGGAAGAATGTGTTGTGGGCAGAAACCTTGTCCACTCGTCGGCACTGGCTTCATGGAAGTCAATGGAAAAGGGTGCATATGATTTTAACGGCGGTTATTGGTATGGGCTTGACGGCTCGTGGGTGGCGGCTTCAAAAGAGATAATAATGTATTATATGGATCCGAGAAATTTTCTCAACGATACATACATTTTCATGTTTGAAAATCAGTCATATGATCCCTCGTATCAGACGGAAAGCGGTGTAAAAACTATTCTTGCAGACACTTTTATGAGCCGAAGCTACACTTGTCCTGACACAAAGAAAAAGTATACATATTCGCAGACCTTTATGGACGCTGCAAAGAAATCGGGCGTTTCACCTTATCACCTTGCGTCAAGATGCAGGAACGAGCAGGGCGTAAATGGTGCGCCGCAATCCCTTGGTACTGTGAAAGGCTATGAGAATTATTTCAACTTCTTTGACATTCAGGCTTATGCGACCTCTACCATGACAGCCGCAGAAATGGGCTGCAAATATGCAAAGACTACTAATCCGACCTATCTTCTTCCTTGGACAAATCAGTACAAGTCCATAGTGGGCGGCTCGATATTCTTAGGCACAGGCTACATAACAAAGGGTCAGGATACCCTTTATCTGCAAAAATTCGATATGGTAGACGGCGGAAACGGGCTTTATTACCACCAGTATATGACCTGCGTTTTCGGTCAGGCGAATGAAGCCATTAGCCTAAAAAACGCCTATTCTCAGGATATTTTGAACAGCGCAATGGAGTTCAAGATACCTGTTTACAACAATATGCCTGATAAACTTTGCCCAAAGCCTACTAGCAGTGGAGATAACAACAATTATCTTAAATCTCTCAGCGTTTCAGGCACGAGTATTTCACCAAAATTCGATAAGTTCACCGCAAGCTATACTGCCAAAGTCAATGCGGAGGTTTCTTCTGTTACTGTTAATGCAAATCCGCTGGGCAAAAGTGCAAAGGTGTCTGGAAAGGGCAAGGTGAGCCTTAAAACCGGCGAAAACACTGTCAAGGTCACCTGCACAGCGGCAAGCGGTGTGAAACGGACATACACCATAAAAATAACAAGAAAAGCCGCTTCACAGACCTTGCAGCAGGGAGATGTGAATGGTGACAAGTATCTGACAGTTGTGGACGCTTTGCTCATGCTGCGTTACAATGCAGGCAAGACGAAGCTTGATCCCGCTCAGCTAAAGCGTGCGGATATGAACGGTGATGGAAAGGTCGATGTTATCGACG
>ENA-OOZD01000564-OOZD01000564.1-human-gut-metagenome-genome-assembly--contig:-NODE-564-length-17633-cov-1.682444_pt1 | contig 17633 bp, 10 predicted proteins | sample MGYA00241186_ERZ501395 | MGnify/ENA primary metagenome ERZ501395 (study PRJEB25962, sample SAMEA2042730) | human gut metagenome | biome: human gut; feature: human-associated habitat; material: faeces... | reverse complement strand
TGGCTCCCACCATGCTTCCTAAAGACGCCAACAAGTCCATTTGGCAGACTAGTGCATCCGATTTTACAGGCTGAATCTTTCCTTTCCAATAAACAAACAGAGGAATATGCGTACCACCGTCGAACAAACTATATTTACCTCCGCGCAGACCTCCTGCAGGAAGATGATCGCCTGCCAGTTCGGGAGCACCGTCTTTGTAACCGTCATTCAGAACCGGCCCGTTATCGCTGGAGAAGATAATCAGTGTCTTTTCCAACAAGCCTTCTTTCTTCAAGTGGGCAAGCAGTTCGCCGACACACCAGTCTGCCTCAACGATGGCATCGCCACGAGGCCCCATCGTTGTTTTGCCCACAAATCGCTGGTGGGGAGCACGAGGGACGTGAGGTTCGTGTAAGCCATAATACAGGAAGAAAGGAGCACCTTTGTGTTCAGTAACAAAGTTCTTTACCTTATCTACAAAATAGTCGGCCATATCCTCGTCTTTCCAACGGGCTTTCTGTCCGCCTTTCATATATCCGATACGGGGAATTCCGTTTACTATAGAGTTATTGTGTCCGTGTGCCCACTGCATTTTCAGCATCTCCGGATGAGAGATGGCAGTCGGTTCGCCCTCAAAATTATGCTCGTAACTCACTTCGATAGGGTCGGCCGGATCGAGTCCTACTACATCGCCGTTTTCCACGTAAACCGTCGGGACACGGTCGTTGGTTGCTGCAATCAGGCAAGAGTAGTCGAAACCGATTTCTTTGGCACCCGGTTTGACGGTTTCGTTCCAGTTGACATTGCCGTCTCCCATCCCCAAATGCCACTTTCCGATAGCTCCGGTCACATACCCGCACTGCTGCATCATCTTCGGCAAGGTAAACTGATTTTCATTAATGATAAGAGGAGCATCTCCCGGCAGGATTTTTGCATCCTTATTTTTCCACGGATACATTCCGGTCATCAAAGCGTAGCGGCTGGGAGTGGAAGTTGCCGAAGTGGCATATCCGTTCGTGAAACAAACTCCGCCATGAGCCAGACTGTCGATATTCGGAGTATGAATCGTAGTAGAGCCGTAAGCGCTGACATCACCAAATCCCAGATCATCGGCAAGAATCACAATCACATTCGGCTTTTCTTCTACGTGCTGTGAGGTACAACCTACTAAAGACAACGTAGGAACTAGATAGATTATCTTTTTCATAATATTATGTAGTTAATAACGATGCAAATTTAGCCACCACTTATTTATTTATGTAGAACAAATGTTTAATAATGGGGAGAAATGTCCATCCTGCAACTATTCCAGAGAAATAAGGTATGAAAATGCGTGTGATGAATTAACTCGAAATGATAGCATAGGCCTGTCAATGTTCTACTTTTAATATTCTACAGGAAAATAGCCAGTTAGAAAGTAGCAAACTAGAAAATAAACTGTATAAATAAACGCATGAACATACAAAAAACAGTCTAATATTGCATAAAGCCAAACAAGATATACATCTTTCTCTATTCAGGAACCGTTCATTGCCTTAAAACCAACGAAGTGTTCCTCGGTGTGCATCGACTTGTTCCTCACCGAGGAAGCTATCGTTCTCCGGTGAAGAAGATAAAAATGGACTATTAAGAAATATTTTCTCCCTAGTTTATCATAATATATTGGAAAGGAGAAAATAATAAAATGATTGGTTATTCAGGTATCTACTCTCCAAATAACAAAAAGAATCAAGAATCTATCGCAATTCGATTAGTATATTCTCAAAACAGCGAAAATAGAGAATCACGTAATTACAAATGCATGGCATTTTCCGGCTTTTCTTTACCAAACTGCGATTTATGTCCTTCTCCGATGATTAAATATTCCTTTTTTAAGAATCATCGTTTTTTAAGGGAGGCTATATAGTTTGGAATAGAGGTTGTGCTTAACAATAAAAACTGTAATAGTATACAGGAACAGCCCAATAAGATATTACCGGATTCTGACAAGATTAGGTAATGTCTTATTTTTATAATGATGAAAATTGTTACCTTTGTATATATCTTATATTTACAATTAAGATTAAACCTAATTTTTCGCTTATGAAAATAGTTAAGGCTACCTACATCGTTATATTCATTACCGGACTATTAGCCGGAGTGTTCTTCTCATCCTCTGTTTCCGCCCAAGATATTTCGGGAACCTGGCACGGAAAACTTTCCATTCCCACCGGTTCATTGACTATTGTATTCCACATCAGTCAAACGGAACAAGGCGCTTATGTGACCACACTGGACAGTCCCGACCAGGGAGCCAACGGTATCAAGACACAGACTACTTCTTTCAATGATTCTACTTTAATTATCCAGATACCTGTGATTCATGCTTCGTACAAAGGAAAACTGAACAGTGATAACACAATCAACGGAACATTTACGCAAGGGATGCCCCTTCCGTTGAATTTGAAAAAGGGAGAAGCCAGCCGCCCCAAACGTCCGCAGGAGCCTCAACCGCCTTTCCCTTACAGAAGTGAAGAAGTCACCGTGAGGAATGAACGCGATGGAATTAACCTTGCCGGAACATTGACTCTTCCCGAAAAAGGAACTAAATTTCCGGCAGTGGTAATGGTGACGGGAAGCGGTGCGCAGAACAGGGATGAGGAAATCATGGGACACAAACCTTTCTTTGTCATCGCCGATTATCTGACCCGAAACGGAATTGCTGTGCTTAGATGTGATGACAGGGGTACTGCCGCTTCACAAGGTACTCACGCAACAGCTACCAATGAGGATTTTGCCACAGATACGGAAGCAATGGTGAATTATCTGCGCAGCAGAAAAGAAATAAATGCAAAGAAAATCGGAATTATCGGACATAGCGCAGGCGGAATCATTGCATTCATCGTTGCTAAAAAGGACCTATCCATTGCATTTGTCGTTTCATTGGCAGGAGCCGGTGTAAGAGGCGACAGTCTGATGCTGAAGCAGGTAGAGCTAATCTCTAAATCCCAGGGAATGCCGGATGCCGTCTGGCAAGGGATGAAGCCTTCGATACGGAACAGATATGCCATACTGCAACAAACAGACAAAACTCCCGAAGAGTTGCAGAAAGAACTGTATGCAGACGTCACAAAAACAATGTCTCCCGAACAATTGAAAGACCTAAATACCATCCAGCAGATATCTGCACAAATCAGTTCGATGACTTCTCCGTGGTATCTTCATTTTATGAGATATGACCCGGCCCAGGATTTGAAGAAACTAAAATGTCCGGTTCTGGCTCTGAACGGAGAAAAGGATATTCAAGTGGATGCCGCCATGAATCTTGCTGCCATTCAGGAAAGAATCACCGGAAATGGAAACAAAAATGTAACAGTCAAAGCCTATCCGAACTTAAATCATCTGTTTCAGACTTGCGAAAAAGGAACATTGGCCGAATACGGGCAGTTGGAAGAAACAATCAATCCGGAAGTCTTGAAAGATATCATTGAATGGATAAGGAAACAATAAGTCTATTAATGATATTACTTAGCAAGTACACATTTCTCAATATCACATTCTTTTCTTGCTAATTCTTGCAAATTCTTCAAATATTTGCAAGAATTGGAAAGAAAGTAAATGGCTACAATTTACATATACTACATAAATCTCCCGTCATCAGCTTACACCAACATTGTCTAATTTGATTTAAATCAAAATCCATCTCATCGAACTCACCCTGAAAGATTTTGTTTTACCTTTGCAGCCGAAATAAATAAGCGGCAAATAATAGTAAGGTAAAAAGGTAACAGGTATTAAGGTTAAGTTTTGTATGAAGAAGAGTCTTATTGCATTGGCGTTCGGCACACTGGGATTAGGTATTGCCGAATTTGTAATGATGGGAATTTTGCCCGATGTGGCAAAAGATTTAGGTATTAGTATTCCTACCGCAGGGCATTTCATTTCTGCTTATGCATTAGGCGTCTGTGTCGGTGCACCTGTATTGACACTGGCTCGCAAATATCCGCTAAAACATATTCTGTTAGTATTAGTTACCTTAATTATGATAGGTAATATCTGTGCGGCTATGGCTCCCAATTACTGGGTGTTGCTCGCTGCCCGTTTTATCTCCGGCTTGCCTCATGGTGCATACTTCGGAGTAGGCTCTATTGTTGCAGAGAAACTAGCCGACAAGGGTAAAGGTTCGGAAGCCGTCTCCATCATGATTGCAGGAATGACCATTGCCAACCTGTTTGGTGTACCTTTGGGCACTTCCCTAAGTACCATGCTTTCCTGGCGTGCCACTTTCTTGCTGGTCGGTATCTGGGGAATTGTTATCCTATATTACATCTGGCGATGGGTTCCGCATGTAGAAGGCTTAAAGGATACCGGCTTTAAAGGACAATTCCGCTTTCTTAGAACTCCGGCTCCGTGGCTGATTCTCGGTGCTACGGCACTAGGTAATGGCGGTGTATTCTGCTGGTATAGCTACATCAATCCGATGCTTACCAATGTGTCCGGCTTCTCCGCAGAAAGCATTACGCCTTTAATGATCCTTGCCGGCTTCGGTATGGTGATGGGAAACCTGATTAGCGGACGTCTCTCCGACCGCTACACCCCCGGAAAAGTAGGGACTGCCGCACAAGCACTTATCTGTATTATGTTATTGCTCATTTTCTTCCTTTCTCCCTATAAATGGGCAGCAGCCCTGTTGATGTGTCTTTGTACGGCAGGACTGTTCGCAGTATCCAGTCCGGAGCAGATATTAATTATCCGCGTATCAAAGGGAGGAGAAATGCTGGGAGCAGCCTGCGTGCAGGTTGCATTCAATCTCGGAAATGCCATCGGTGCTTATGCAGGCGGACTGGCTGTTAGTGGTGGATACCGTTATCCGGCTCTGGCGGGTGTACCATTTGCTCTAATTGGATTTACTTTATTCTTGATTTTTTATAAGAAATATCAGGCAAAATACTAAATAACTAGTAAAAGCTGCCCTACTTTCTGCTGCAAGATAAAATTCACTTTAAAGTCTTGTAGAATTATATTTTTACTCATACTTTTGTAAGGTCTGTTAAGTCTTGATAAATGGGAATGAGGAAAGATACACTTATCACAATTATTATGGGAGTAATTAGTATATTTACTTCTTGCAATCCGCATCCCAATCTATCAAAGGCTGACCAACTAATAAATTTTTATCCTGATAGTTCCCTGACATATTTGAAAGCTATCCAGCATCCTGAAAATATGTCCCCAAAGGATTATGCAAAATGGTGCCTATTAGTAGCTCAAGCAAAATATAACAATGCTCAAAGCTTAGTTCCGGACTCATTTGTTTTTAAAGCTTTTGATTATTTTTCCAAAGACACATCCGACCCGATACTAACAGCAAGAACATATTTTTATACTGCACTTATCAGTAAAGAAATAAGAAACATAGAAGAAGCTGCTCAATACTTATTAAAAGCAAGAGATTTCGCGGAGAAAGCAAATGACTACAATCTAGCATTCAAAATTTCCCATGACTTGTGCGACATCTACTCTAAACAAGGATTATTTGATTATAAGTTAACAGAGGCATGGAGAGGATATAATTATGCACAGATTTCTAAAGATAGTCTGTCTATTTATTATGCATTGGCAGATCTGGGACATGCTTATTCTACCAAAGAGCAAATCGATAGCGCACTTTATTTTTTCGAAAAGGCATTCCCTATTGCTCAAAAAGTACATCCCAAAGCCACCTCTTCTGCTTTAAACGATATATGTTATGCATATATAAATAAAAAAGATTATATTTCCGCACTAAAAATCTGCAATGAGGCCATTGCATGTGAAAAGGATTCAATTGACCGATATAACAATTACATTATCAAAGGAGTAATCTTTCAAGATATACAACAATATGATTCTGCTATCCATTATTTTACCCTAAGTAGTAAAAACCAATATATATATGCAAAAGCACTCAGTTATAGCTATCTGGGAGAAATTTATGAAAAAAAAGGGAACATTCTTAAAGCGTTAGAATTTATCAAAACCTATGAACTATTAAGAGATTCGATAGAAGATCAAAACCAAAGCGTGGCAATTATTAAAATGCAGAATCTATTTCAAAACGAAAAACTGCAGAAAAACAACAAAGAACTATCTAAAAAGATGGAAGAAATTAGTTCTCTTGTATATAAAATAAGTGCAATTGCAGCTTTCGCGTTACTAATTACAGGATTATGCTACTTCATAACCTACAAAAAGAAGAGTGAACGTATACGAAAACAAGAAAGAGAAATATCTCAAGCCAAAGATAAACTACAACAGCAAGCTATAGAAAATCTTCAAAAAGAAGAAAAACTATCTTCACTACAAGCAGACTTTTTACGCAGATTAGTGGCTATCAACATTCCATCTCTAAATAATAAAGCAAACGATCTCGTTATCAAACTTTCTAATGAGGATTTTGCTAATCTGGAAAAAGATATTAATGCTACTTTTGATCAATTTACAGTAAGACTAAAGAAAGAATATCCACTACTCGACAAAAATGAAATTCAGTTCTGCTGTTTAATAAAAATACAATTAGATTTAAATACCCTTGCCAATATCTACTGCAGAAGTAAAGCTGCAATTAGCAAAAGAAAACTTAGAATCAAACAAGAAAAACTAAACATTACAGATAAAAACATCTCTTTAGATGATTTTATTCAAAGATTCTGAAATATCCCTTCTTACATTAACATCTATTCATAATAAAAGGATTTAATTGCCATTTGTCCAATGGTAATCTATACCTATTTACATTAACACATTAATTATTAGCGATTTATATAATATCTATTGTCCAATGCTTTTTTTGTATTCATAAATCATATTCCATAACTTTGCAATATCAAACGTAAGCAAAATCAGATTCTATAATAACATCTTGATTAAACTATTAATATATAATATAAAATGTGATATAGCAAAAAAATCAATATTAATTATTTAAAACTAGAATTATGAAGAACCTAATTTGGCTTAGCGCATATCTTATCATAAGCGCAATTTTCAGTTCTTGTTCAAAAGACGACGAAAACACCTCTATTATTCCGGAAGGAGAAAAAACAAATGTAAATGTATCATTAAATATTGCTCCTATCAACGCAATGGGAACCAATATAAATGATAACAGAACTTCTATTGAAAACTTTTGGTTATTAGAATTCGATCAACAAGGTAAGAATGTTGCAGTTATAAAAGAACTACGATTCAGTATCAACTCTGCAGAAACAGTAGAATTAGTAGCAGGGGCTAATATGAAACTGGTAGTAATTGCTAATGTAGATAAAAGCATTGTTTTCCAATTAGGAAAACAAACCTATGAAGCACTAAAGAATACTATTTATACATTACCAGTCAATTCATCTAACGCAATTCCGCTAGTAGGAGAGCAAGTAGTTTCTATTACCAAAGAAAATCAAACATTAGATGCTATCACATTAGAACGAATTGCAGCTGAAGTAAAATTCACTATCAATAATACCTCTTCTGACTTCCAGCTAACTTCCATAGCATTAAAGAATATATATAAAATGTATTACTTTAGTAAGGGAACAATATCTCAAAGTAATATTGCAGACTATAGTGAAACCCCATGTACTATCGGTGAAGAAAATTATACCCATTACATAGCGGAGAACCTGATGGGAACAAATTCTAGTATCCCAACAGACAAAGACAAGGTAACAGATAAACTAGCGACTTTCATTGAAATTGTTGGTGAAAGAATGAGTGAAGGCAATAAAGAAATAGCAACTTTCAAAATGTTCATTGGGAAAAATGAAAAAGATTTCAATGTAACAAGAAATAATGCATATAATTACAATATTAATCTTAATCTGGCAGATGCCAGTGATAAACGCATCACTATTGAAAAGATTCCATTAGAAGGCATTGCAGCTGAAGCTAACTGCTATATACTGAATCCAAATTCAGAACATGAGCTACTGGTTCCTGTGAAACGAGTAAATGCATTTTGGGGAACAGAAGAAGGCGGCTTCAAAACAGATCATATGTTGAATGACGGAAACAACCAAGGAAAAGTAACTAAATGGATTGCCCGTATCATAACAAAAGATAGTTCTAAGGAATTACTGAAATTCACCACCCAACAAGGAAGCTCCGCCAATGATTATATAGGAATCAAACCTACAGGAAACGAAGGTAATGTATTAATAGGAATCTACGACGCAACAGCAGGAGAACCTGCACAAGACGCTAAACCATTATGGAGCTGGCACATTTGGATTACAGATTATAATCCGGGAGGAGATATTAATGGAATAATTCCTGCAATTTCTCAAAACCCAGGAAAAGCAGATGTTACAGGAGGAGCTATCTACCGTTTTGGGGGAGTTGATAACAATCAAACGAAAGATGGATCCACACAGGCAATGATGGATCGTAACTTAGGCGCACTAAGTGCAACACCAACTGACGGTGCGAAAACGATCGGTATGTATTATCAATGCGGTCGAAAGGATCCGATAATGACTGATTGGAGCCAAATCACTAAGTTAGGAACCAGCTCTTTAGGGGGAGACGTTTACTCCATTCATATCAAAACAGCAAAAGGTCCCGTATCTAAAGAAACAGCTGTGAAAAACCCGGATACCTATTTCTTGGGAGATGCAGACCATTTTACTTATAAAGATTGGTTAATTGAAGGCAGCGGTAGTACTGAACTATGGTACAAAAAGAGTGATGAAAAAACCAAAACACTATACGATCCATGTCCGGCAGGCTGGAGAGTGCCTTATAAGATGAACACTTATGGTGAAATAAACGGAGAAGATGTTGACAATGGTATATATCTTTGCCCTAATAATAGTTCCATAAAAATATTTTACCCGTTTGGAGGACATTTAAATGCCATTACCGGTCAATATCCGGGAGGAAGTTTGTTTGAATACAAAACTGCACAAAATGGTTGGCTAGGCAGTTATCCGGACAATCCTAATAATGCCTATAGTTATCATATATTCTCTGCAACATTAGTGGACGAATATGACGGACCATTCTTTCCCATCATGCCTAACAATGCAGACGGCAGATACTTAGGTTATAGCGTACGTTGTGTAAAAGAATAAATCACCAAAGAAAACAGGTACATGAATAAACACATTATTCTATTATTTATCATATTGTGCATTGGCCTTACAAAGGCCAGTGCACAACATAGTATTACCGGTAAGGTGCTAGATGCTACTAACCAGGAGCCTATCCCATTTGCCAGTGTTACTATAAAGAACGTCAAGAGCGGAACAACTACGGACAATAATGGAAATTTTACCTTGAAGGTCAATAATAACGATATTCTTATCGTCAGTTTTATGGGATACGAAACTAAAGAGGTTAACATTGGAACACAAAAGAAAGTAACGATATTATTATCAGAATCTTCTGTTTTATTGGATGCGGTAGTAGTCACCGGGTTTCAGAATCTTAAAAAAACAACCTTTACCGGCTCTTCCGTTAAAATCAAAGCTGATGATATTAATTTGCCCGGTGAAACAGACATAAGCCGTATGCTGGAAGGCAAAGCAGCCGGAGTATCTATTCAGAATGTATCGAGTACCTTTGGTAGTGCCCCCAAAATACGTGTACGTGGTGCCACGTCTATCAATGGAGAAAACAAACCTTTGTGGGTAGTAGATGGAATCGTATTAGAAGATGTGGTAAATGTATCTAACGACCAACTAGCAAGCGGTGACCCTACCACCCTGTTAGGCTCCTCCGTAGCAGGTATCAATACTAACGATATCGAAACAATTGACGTATTAAAAGATGCTGCTGCAACAGCATTATATGGAGCCAGAGCCATGAATGGAGTAGTTGTAATTACGACTAAAAGAGGAAAAGAAGGAAAACCACGTATTCATTATAGCGGAAACTACACAGTACGGACCAAACCACGTTATTCTGAATTCAATATTATGAATTCAGCCGATCAAATGTCTGTGTATGCAGAAATGGAACGAAAAGGCTTATTAACTTCGGACATTGTAAATAACCAGTCTTCCGGTATTTATGGAATCATGTATAATAGAATCAACACATGGGATGAATCAAAGCAACAATACCTTTTAGAAAATACATATGCAGCCCGTCACAACTTTTTAATGGAACACGCAGCAGCTAATACAGACTGGTTTGATCTGCTATTTACTAATTCCATAATGAATGAACATACATTAAGTGTATCAAGTGGTTCACAAAAGTCGAAATCCTACATTTCATTAGGCTTTTTGAACGATCCGGGATGGACTGTTGCCGACAAAGTGAATCGAATCACAATGAACTTCCGAAATGACTACCAGCTAAATGACAAAATCGGATTTAGTTTTCAAACGGTAGGTTCTGTCAGAATGCAGAACGCTCCCGGTTCATTAAGTCGTTCCAGTGACGTTGTAAGTGGTATTTCCTCACGTAATTTTGACATAAATCCGTTCAATTATGCATTAAACACAAGCCGTGCATTACGAGCATACGACTCAAATGGAGAACGGGAATATTATACACTCAACTTTGCCCCATTCAATATTTTAGAAGAACTCGATAATAACTATATTAAATTGAATGTGATAGATTTAAAAGCCCAAGCCGAATTTAACTGGCAAATTTTTAAAGGATTAAAATACAATTTTACCGGAGCTATCCGCTATGTACGTTCAAAGCAAGAGCATGAAATACACGAAAATTCTAATATGGCAAATGCTTATCGTGCAGCTGGCAATTCTACCATTCGAGAAAACAATCCCTACCTCTACAAGGACCCTAGTGATCCGTCAGCCGAACCGATTGTTGTTCTCTCTAAAGGGGGATTCTATAATACTGCCGAAAACTTATTATTAAATTATGATATAAGAAACTCTGTTAGTTTCAGCAAAATATGGAATGAGAAACATGAGTTCAACGCATTATTAGGACAACAAATCAAATATTCCGATAGACAAACGAACAGCAACACCGGCTACGGATTCCAATATGACATGGGAGGCACTGTTAGTATGAACTATCTTATAATGAAACAAATGATCGAGCAAAATTTTGATTATTATTCAAGAGCTTTGACATACGATCGTTTTGCCGCTTTTTATGCAAATGTTGATTACACCTATGACAGACGATATTCCATTTCCGGAACAGTACGGTATGACGGCTCCAACACAATGGCAAATTCCAGTTCAGCCCGCTGGCTGCCTACCTGGAATATCAGTGGGAAATGGAATATAGGTAATGAGACGTTTATGAAAGACTTTGTCTGGCTGGATGTATTAGCGCTACGTGCCGGCGTTGGATTAACAGCCAGTATGCCTCCATTATCAAATGCAACACCCATTTTTATAAATTCCAATACTACGCGACCAAGTACGGACATCGAATCAGGCATTGAAATTTACACATTAGGTAATTCTGATTTGACATGGGAAAAGAGTTATCAATCTAATTTTGGTTTTGATGCCACTTTCCTTAAAGGAAGACTCGACTTTTCTTTTGACTATTTTATCCGAAACAGTTTCGACTTGTTAAGTGTAATAAAAGTCTCCGGAATTGGAGGAGAAAGATATAAATGGGCCAATAGTGCCGACTTAAGCGCCTCCGGTTTCGATATAACATTGTCAGGAAAACCTATTGTAACAAAAGATTTCATGTGGTCAAGTTCTTTCACTATGGGATATTCCAAAAATGAAATCAAGAATTCAATGCAACAACCACAAATCAACACGTTGGTAGGAATCACAGGAGGAAATAAAAACGGGTATCCGGTGAACGGGCTTTTCTCTATACCATTTGCCGGTCTGAATCCGGAAAATGGTGTACCGATGTTCTATGATGAGAATGGTACTATCACCAGTGATATCAATTTCCAAAGTACTTCAACAGATTACTTAAAATACGAAGGACCGACAGATCCCAAATATACAGGAGGGTTTAACAATTCCTTTACTTGGAAAGGTATCTCATTAGATATTTTCTTCACTTTCCAAGCCGGAAATGTAATCCGATTGAATCCTGTATTTAACAGCAGTTATAATGACTCTCAAGCAACCCCCAAAGAGTTCTTTAACAGATGGGAATTCAGAGGAGATGAGAAGCATACTAATATCCCTGCAATAGCTGATAAAGATCTGATATCAGATTTGAGCAGTACTTATCCTTATTCAGCATACAATTATTCAGATATACGGGTAGCAAAAGGAGATTTCATCCGTCTTAAATCATTATCTGTAGGATATACCATTCCGCAGAAGCTTTTTAAATCGTGGAAGTTGTTCTCTGATATTCGTTTACGAGTAACCGGCAAAAACTTATGGTTACTATACTCTGATAAAAAATTGAATGGACAAGACCCTGAATTTGTCAATACCGGTGGCGTAGCCCAACCGATACAAAAACAAGTTATTTTTTCATTAGATGTCAGTTTCTAAATCATCCTTATACAATGAAGAGAATTAAAATATACTTATATATTGGAATCATGTCCTTTTGTACCAGTTGCTCTGACTTTCTGGACAAAGTACCCGACGAACGTACTCAAATAGATTCTCCGGATAAAGTATCCGCATTACTAGTAAATGCGTATCCTAAAGTTTCTTATGCGGCTATTGTCAATACCCGTTGTGATTACATAACCGACTTCGGAAGTGTTTACTCTGGTGCGCAACCAGGAGCATTATTCAGCTTTATGGGTGAAAATTTCTTATGGAAAGACGTGATAAAAGATGGAAATGATTCCTTCGAAAACTTCTGGACAGGATGCTATGCAGCTATTGCAGTATCTAACCAAGCGCTTGTTTCTATCGACGAGTTAGGAACACCTTCAAGCACAATCAATCAAAAGGGAGAAGCACTCATGACCAGAGCCTTCTCACATTTTTGTCTTGCTTCACTCTTTGCCCAACAATATGACGAATCGACTGCATCGTTATATCCGGGTATTCCTTATGTAGAGAAACCAGAAACACAGCCAGTAGAACAATATGACCGGGAGACAGTGGCAGATACTTATAGAAAAATCACACAAGATTTTGAGGACAGCTATCCTCTTATGACGGATGGAAGCATTTATACAGCTCCCAAATATCATTTCAATAAGAAATCAGCTGCCGCCTTTGGTACCCGTCTTTATCTATTAATGAAACAATATGATAAGGTACTTGAATATGCCAATCAACTCATTTCCATACCGTCACAATTTGAGACATTGACGGATAGTAAAGGAGAACCTCTTAAAAATCAAGATGGTACACCGCAACAGTATATCTCAAAAGATGATCCTGCATTTTCGTTTGTAAGCAACAACTTTCATCCTTTTGCAACAACTTACATGGATGCAAGCGGATATATTGAAATGCGTTCGTATTTCTGCAGTTCTTCCACCAATGCCAATTTATTGATTACAGAAGCATTGTCTTCAATCGCCTGGGGAGAATTACCCTTCTATTCAAGATATGGTTTATCTTCTACTGACATTGGCAAGACAATCAATGCAGATAATGTTACAAATGGTATGTGGGCTATTCCCTATTACGGTACATCCAATTTCTACTTCATACCTAAATTTACCCAATTTACTAAACAAGAATCTTTAGACGCATCCAACTTTTTGCCGTATGCCAATATTCCTGTTTTGAGAATGGAAGAAGTGTTATTAAACCGTGCAGAAGCCTACCTAATGCTTAACCAATATGACAAAGCTATCGCTGATCTAAATTTATATGCCAGCCAACGTTTTGTTATAGCAAGAAGCCCAGCATCAAGCAGATATTATGATTCTAAAGAATTATGTATTACACGCGATAAGATACTCAATTTCTATAAAACCAAACTTAATAATACTGATCACTTTATCAATAAGTACAATCAGACAGACTCTTGGAGTGATTTGAAAAAAGGTATCCTACTTGCAATACTTGATTTCAGAAGTATAGAGTTTTATAATGAAGGACTTAGATGGTATGATATTGTACGCTGGAATATCCCCGTCACCCATACCCAGGCTAACGGCAGCAAGTCCAGCTTAATGCCGGACGACGACCGAAGGGTACTACAAATTCCGGAAATGGCAACTATTTCGGGAATAAAACTTAATCCAAGAAATAACGTAAATAATACATGGGAATAAAATGAAAACAACAAATCACATTGCCAAATGGATACAAGCATATTTCATGCTACTATTCTGCATTAGTACTGTTATTTTCACTGCCTGTAATGAGGACAAACTCAATCTTGACCAAGAGATTTATGGATTGGGTGGAAATGACGAGCAAAAAAATGAACTGGATAAATGGTTATATGAAAACTATACCCAAGCTTACAATATCGAAGTGAAATATAAATGGAACAGTTATGAACTGAACACTACCGCCCAACTAGTCCCCATTATGGAACGCTTCGTAAAACCTTCTATGGATATGATTCAACGAGTTTGGTTTGAGCCTTATAAACAATTGGCAGGAGATAAATTTCTTAGAGAGATGACACCTAAGAAAATCATTTTGGTAGGTAGCCCGGAATATAATGCAGATGGCAGTCAAGTATTAGGACAGGCTGAAGGCGCTCGTAAAATTACACTATTTGATGGTAATAGCTACAATCCGAGTGATGCAGACTGGATACGTTCTATCATGCATACCATTGAACACGAATTCGCTCATATTCTCCATCAAACCAAAATGTATGATTCCAGTTTCAAAGATATATCCGCCGGAGATTATAATCCGACAGGATGGACTTCTGAAACGGAAGTAAGCGCATTACTTGCCGGATTCTATTCCGCATACGCAATGTCGGGAGTTGATGAAGATTTCGTTGAAGTGGCATCATTAATTATGGTGTATGGAAAAGAATGGCGTGACTATCGAATTAATTTGCTCAAAAGTTTAACAACGTCTCCTCCTTCAGAGGGAGAAACAGCAGAAGAAACAGCACAGCGTATAGCCCTTGCCAATCAGGCACAAACGGCTTTAACCAGATTACTGGCTAAAGAAGAAATTGTGATCAATTACTTTAAAAATGTATGGAACGTACAGTTTTATGACGACGCAATGGGAAATAAAGGATTAGTATCTTTAGTACAAGATGCTATTAATCAAATTGTAAATGAAAACACTCCAGAATAAATAATTATGAAAATAGTTTATACATATTATCTTCTAACCTGTGTAGCATTGTGCAGTATATTTTCATCTTGCAATAATGAAACCGACATTTATATGGAAAACCCGGATAAACGGATTCAAACTAAAATGCAGGAATATACTGATATACTCACAGGAGCTCCCGATGGATGGATTGCAGAAATAAATACCCAATTAGGAGGTATTCACACCTTATGGATGCAATTCACTGCAGACAATCGAGTATCTATGATGTTCGATTATGTAGAATATTACCGCGACTTGAAAGCAAGTCCGTTTGAAAGTAGCTATATACTCAAGCCACTACAAGGACCAACTATATCATTTGATACATACTCTTTCTTATCTATCTTTGCAGATCCCAACCAGCTGATGAATGGTGCAGGACAAGCAGGAACCGGATTAGGAGCAGACTACGAATACGAGATTATATCCTACAAAAACGATCAGTTTCTCCTAAAAGGAAGAAAAAACAAAATGGAAGCTACACTGACTAAAGCTACCAATGAGGAAAGAGAGGCCATCAAAAATGGCGCCTTAATGGAAAATCAGGATCAGGCTCCTATCTATCAAAAAAAATACTTCACTTTCAGTTATAAAGGACAAGCGTATGATTTTGTATCTAATGGTAGAAAAACAGGTTTCTTATCCGCTAACAATGGAAATCCGACCCTACAAATAGAAGGTTCTAAAATAGACCTGAACGGAAATATCGTAATGATGAACCCGTTAATCCTTAATGGTTACGAAATTTATCAGTTCAACAAGACATCCACCGGATACACTACACAAGTAGGCAATGATATACTTGAAATTAAAGGAGGTACTACACCAATTGTTCCTCTATTCAATGCACCTCCAGGAGCAATTCATCAGACAATGGTAGTGTACAACGATATGCAAAATCAATGGTCATCCGAATATTTTGATAAACATAAAGCTGCTGTTTCGAATTTATTTGCATTCACTCAAACTCAATTCTATATTGTGTATGTTGCCATACACATGTACACAGACGGAAGTATAGTGGAGATTGGTTATAAAATATATCAAAACGGTTCATTAGGAGCCGATACTTACGGATTCTATTATACATTCAACTATCAGAAGAATTCAGATGGTTCTATCACTTTTGGAGATTATACACCGTTCGATACAAGCAATCCTAATCACGAAGAGTTCGACAAATGTCTGTCACCTATTTTAGATGGTTACTTTAAAAAACACAAATTCTTCATTAAAAGCTGGCCGGCTTTGTACAACAATTCCAGCCAATATGTGATGTCCTCGCTAATTCCTGCAGAAGATAAGACACTTGGTGTCATGGTAGGCGTACCTATGACGTTCTAAAGTTTACTTTACATTTATAGGGATGCCTGAAAACGGCATCCCTCACTCATTAAATAGATATAAGAAAGAAGTATTTGTTTTCCAACCAATGTATATAATCTAAAAATGCCTATCTTTGCAGTCAGATTATCGATAACTAAATAAAAACGAAATAGATAAATGGCATTGCAATGTGGTATTGTAGGACTACCGAACGTGGGTAAGTCGACACTTTTCAACTGTTTGTCGAATGCGAAAGCACAGGCGGCAAATTTCCCTTTCTGTACAATTGAACCCAATGTAGGTGTAATTACCGTTCCTGACGAACGTCTGCTGAATTGGTGCACCCCCAACGAATTGTTCCTACAACTGTAGAAATCGTAGATATCGCCGGACTGGTGAAAGGCGCAAGCAAAGGTGAAGGACTGGGAAACAAGTTCCTTGCCAATATCCGTGAAACAGACGCAATTATCCACGTACTCCGTTGCTTCGATGACGACAATGTGACACACGTAGACGGAAGCGTAAATCCCGTCCGCGACAAAGAAATCATTGACTACGAACTTCAATTGAAAGACCTGGAAACCATCGAAAGCCGTATCCAGAAAGTACAGAAACAAGCACAGACGGGCGGAGACAAAGCTGCAAAGTTAGCTTACGATGTACTCGTTCAATATAAAGACGCATTGGAACAGGGAAAATCTGCACGTACAGTGACTTTTGAAACAAAAGACGAACAAAAGATTGCTCATGAACTGTTCTTATTGACCAGCAAACCGGTAATGTATGTCTGCAATGTTGATGAAGCAAGCGCAGTAAACGGAAATAAATACGTAGATATGGTACGCGAAGCCGTAAAAGACGAGAATGCTCAAATCCTGATTGTCGCAGCCAAAACAGAAGCGGACATCGCCGAACTGGAAACGTACGAAGACCGTCAAATGTTCCTTGCCGAAGTAGGCTTGGAAGAATCGGGCGTAGCACGTCTTATCAAATCTGCTTATAAACTCCTGAATCTCGAAACATATTTCACTGCCGGTGTACAAGAAGTACGTGCCTGGACGTATGAAAAAGGCTGGAAAGCTCCGCAATGCGCCGGCGTTATCCATACAGACTTCGAGAAGGGCTTCATTCGCGCTGAAGTTATCAAGTACGAAGACTTTCTGCAATATGGCAGCGAAG